>Ga0302311_10000014_pt1 | contig 221526 bp, 204 predicted proteins | sample III_Palsa_N1_3_FD_200449 | JGI IMG/M metagenome (GOLD analysis project Ga0302311, IMG submission 200449) | Peat permafrost microbial communities from Stordalen Mire near Abisko, Sweden - III_Palsa_N1_3 | ecosystem: Environmental > Terrestrial > Soil > Palsa > Peat permafrost | place: Sweden...
GATGGACCGGGTACTACGGAAAACCCGGTCCCCTCGTCATGCTCAACGGATGGATCGATTTCCAAGCCGCAAAGCGAGGCGTCGCTACCCTCAAAGCTCAATCAGATCTGTGAATCCGATAGCATTTTGCGGGGGAGGGCCGGGGTGGGGGTGTCGCCGTGAACGGCCCATTCTTAGGGCTCCATCAACCCATTCCATGGCTTTCTATGCGATAGATTTTGACAGGCTCATACCTTACTCCGATACCTTGCGGGTGATTTGGAAAGCGACCGAGCATGAACCTTCCCCGGCATCTCTCGACCTTCGGCGCGCTGCTGCTGGCTTTGGCGCCGCTCGGTGCCGCCGCGGCGCAGTTGGCGCCGGACCGGCTGGTCGAATTCGACGTCGCGCTCAATCCCCGCGACCCTGAGGGTCTCGCCCGATTTCTGACGGCTCAGAGCACGCCCGGCACGGCGCAATACGGCCATTGGCTGACGCCGGAGCAATATCGCCAAGCCTTCGGCGCGCCGGACCAGACACTCGCCGCCGTGACGCAGGAACTGAGCCAGGCCAGCCTGACCGTGCTGGAAACCCACGCGCACAGCCTGCATGTTTCCGGCGCTGCCGGCGACATCGCCACTGCCTTCCGACTCACGCTCCAGCAAACCCAGGCCCGCAACGGCGCCGAGCGCATCGTGGCCGGGACCCCGCCCGTACTGACCCCGGCGCTGGCGGCGGCCGGCGCCCGCATCGTCGCCTTCGACAGTTTCGAGCGCATGCGTGCCTTTGCCCGGCCGATGGCCGGCGGCGCGACGCCCAAGAACGCGACTTCGCCGACCGGCGGCTATTGGGCGACCGACCTGAAGCAGGCCTATGACGGCCCCTCCTATCAGTCGCTGACTGGCCAGGGCCGGACCATTGCCATCCTGATGTCCGGCGACGTGCAGAATGCCGACATTCAAAGCTATTTCGGCCAGCAGGGCCTGACCGCACCGTCGCTGACCCGCGTGTCGGTCAATGGCGGCGCCAAATACAGCGCCAGCAACGACGGCTCGTTCGAGGCGACGCTCGATATCGAGCAATCCGCCGGCATGGCGCCCAAGGCCGCGATCATGCTGTATCTGATCCCGGACCTGAGCGACGCCAGCATCCTGGCCGGCCTGAACCGCATCGTCGGCGATAACAAGGCCGACATCGTCAGCCTGTCGTTCGGCGGCTGCGAGAAATTCTATTCGGCCGCCTATAACAACGGCCGGGACGCATCGGGCGCGCTGGTGTCCTACGAACAGATCTTCGAGCGCGGGAATACCCAAGGCATCACCTTCCTGGTCGCATCGGGCGACGAGGGCGGGTTGCAATGCCCGGCACCGGCCTATTTCAATGGCAAATCCGGCCAGGTCTGGCTGGCCGGCGCCTCCGCCCCGGCGGTCAGCCCGTCGGTGACGGCGGTCGGCGGGACCAATCTGGTGACCAGCTATACGCGCGGCTCGGCCGCGTCGACCTATGTCTCGGAGAACGCCTATGGCGATCCGCTGACGCCCAGCGATCCCTATGGCGTCGGCGTCGCGCTCAAGGGCGGCTATTGGGGCTCCGGCGGCGGCCCGAGCGTCTATTTCAAGGCGCCGACCTGGCAGAGCCTGGTCAAGACCGGCGTCGCCATGCGGGCCACCCCCGATGTGGCACTGCAGATGGGCGGTTGTCCCAGCGACGCGGTCCAGCCGTGCGGCACCAACCGCAGCTATGTCATCGAGAGTTTCGCCGGCAAGAATTACGGCGCGGTCGGTACTTCGGCGTCGACGCCCTCCTTCGCTGGCGTGGTGGCGCTCTGGGAACAGAAGCTGGGCGGCGTCCGGCTCGGCAACATCAATCAGACAATGTACCAGTTGGCGAAAAACCAGAGCCTGACGGCCAGCCTGAAGCCGTTCCGCCAATCGATCCCCGGCAATAACGGCCTCTATACCAGCGGCAGCACGCCCTACAACATGGTGTTGGGCAACGGCACGGTCGATATCCGCCAATTGATCGGCGGCACCGCGCTGGCGGCGGCCGGCAATCCGGGCACGGCGTCCAACCCGTAAATTCCGCGGGGCTCGGCACTTTCCCGGCTATAGTCGGCGCAGCCTCGAGCAACGGACCGGCCATGCCCAGCGACCACGATCATCACGATCACCACGATCATGGCCATAGCCACGATCATCATGGTCACGGCCATGGCCACGTCCACGCCCCCGCCAGTTTCGGCGCGGCCTTCGCCGTCGGCATTTCGCTCAATTTCGGCTTCGTCCTGCTCGAGACGGTCTATGGCCTGATCGCCGATTCGGTCGCGCTCGTCGCCGACGCCGGCCATAATCTGGCCGACGTGCTGGGGCTGGTGCTCGCCTGGTGGGCGACCAGCCTGGTCCGCAAGGCGCCGAGCGCGCGCCGAACCTATGGGCTGAAGCGCAGCTCGATTCTGGCCTCCCTGGTCAACGCCGTCGTCCTGCTCGTGGGCGTCGGCGGCATCGCGGTCGAGGCGGTGCAGCGCCTGGGCGAGCCCTCGCCGGTCGACGGCACCATCGTCATGTGGGTCGCCGCGGTCGGCATCGCGGTCAACGGCGTCACCGCCTATCTGTTCCTGCGCGGCGGCAAGGGCGACCTCAATATCCGCGGCGCCTTCCTGCATCTGGCCTCGGATGCGGCCGTCTCGCTGGGCGTCGTGATCGCCGGCCTGGTCATCGGCTATACCGGCTGGCTGTGGCTCGATCCGGCGGTCAGCCTGGTCATCGCCGCGATCATCATCCTCGGCACCTGGTCGCTGCTGCGCGAATCGCTCGATCTGGCGCTCGACGCGGTGCCGACCGGGATCGACCCGGGCAAGGTCGAGGCGTTCCTGCGCGATCTGCCCGGCGTCGTCGCCGTCCATGACCTGCATATCTGGGCGATGAGCACGACCGAGACGGCACTGACCGTGCATCTGGTCCGCCCCGGCGGCGGGCTGGACGACGCGCTGCTGGACGGCGCTGCCGAAGACTTGAACAAGCGTTTCGGCATCGCGCATGCGACGTTCCAAGTCGAAGCGGGTAACGGCGCCGAATGCCGGTTGGCTTCGTCGAGCGTGGTGTGATCGACGACCGCCCGATAGTCAAATTTACCGACACTCGCTTGACGCGAAGTCTGTGTTATCCTTCCAACCTGATAGACCGGCTCCGGCAACTGTTCGGACTTTCCATATGACAGTGCGGCACATTCCTCCTCCACCGACACGCTTCGGCCCTGCGCTGCCGGGCCAGCCCAAGCTGGTCGTTCGCATCGGCAATCGCCCCGCCGCCGTCCCTCCCCCCGTTCCGCCCGCGATTCGGCAAGCACGCCCGATGGCGCCGATCGCCCCGCCCCAGGCGGTCCAAGCGGCCCGAAGGATGCCGCCGCCTCCACCACCGGTGGTCCGCAGCGGCATTGTCCAGCCGGCGTTCGATCCCGGTGAGCTGGGAGCCTTCAACATAGGCAAGAACAGCCTCGACGATCTGGCGCCGCGGGAGAAACGAGCAGCGATTCGCGCGCTGACGATCCGTAAGACCAAACGCATCACCGCCGCGCGCATTCGCTCCGAAGCGCTGATGGCCGATCGAATCGCGCAAAATGCCCTCAATCCGAATGGCGAGCACACCTGGAATATTCCGCTCGCAACCTGGACCACACGCAAGATCGGGGCGCAATACTACAAATTTTATAACGACGCCGGCGGCTTCATCAACTTCGACGCGCCGGGCGTGAATTCCGGCGCGGACCAGACGGAGGACGGCAAGGCCGTTCCCGGCGGCTATGCCTATACCGCCATTCCCTATGCGCCGGGCGCCAACGCGACAGTCAACATTCATTCCCATACGCTGATGGGAATAGACCGCATGACCCATCCCGTTACCGGCGTCGTCTCGGCACTGAAGCAGCTAAACCGGGCGCCCCACGACCTCGTCGCCGATGCTCTGCGCGGAGCGGCCAAGCCGGCCGGCTATACCTGGCACCATCATCAGACCAAAGGCCGTATGGATCTGGTAAAATCCACAGTCCATGCCGCGTTCGGCCATCGCGGCGGCTTCTCGCTTTGGGGTTCGACCTGACGTCACGCGGCGCCTTGTTCAGCCATCGATCGAAGGATGCAGGCCCGCCAGCAGCGCATCAAAGTCGGCAGCGATCACCGGCATGTCGGCACAAGGGTCGCTGCCGCTCAGCGCGCGCTCATGGTCCCAGAACAGGACCTTGCCCCGATACCCGCCCGCAAGGCCGAGGCAGAGCGCATTGCCGTTTGGATCGTCGCCCACCGGCAACAGCCCAGGCGGCAGGCGCGGCCGATAGATCTCCCACATGCCTTCGAGTTGGAGATAGTCGGGGCCGTCGTGAAGCCCGTAGAGATTTTCCACCTGCCCCTCGGCACCGTCCGGCGGAATGACGAAGGCCCGGGGCTCGGGATTACCGCCGTTGTGGATCACGAGGAACCGCCGGTATTCGTCGGGCACCGCGCTGCCGAGACGCCGCTCGAACGCGGCGAGTCGATCCTCGTCAAGCTTGCCGTGCGCGTTGGAATTTCTGATCTCCACGGCGTGCTCCTCGAAAAACGACGGCCATCATTCTAGCACGAAGACGTGAAATCCAGTGCCGCCACACGCTCGGAGCGAACCATCCGCCTGCGTCCTTGCAATGGCGCGCGGGGGCGACGGCGTGTTGTGCCGCCTCGCCCGAGGCAGTCTGACCGCCATCCCGGCTTGACACGGCCAGCGCCCCGGTTGTTTGTCTGTCAAACAAGACGGATCGACAATAAGACGGGGGCGGGAGAACGAGATGGCCGATCAGACGGTCGCGGATGATGGAAACGGCGTGCCGGTCCCCGGTGTGCTCGATGGCTTGCTGGGCTATCGCCTGCGGCGGGCGCAGGTCGCCGTGTTCGCCGATTTCGCCCATACCATGGCCGATTTCGACCTGACGCCGGGCCAGTTCGGCACGCTGGCGCTGATCGCGGCCAATCCGGGCTTGAGCCAGACGGCGCTCGGCACCGCGCTGGGCATCGACCGGTCCAGCGTCGTGCCGCTGATCGACAAGCTGGAGCATCGCCACCTGGTCGAGCGCGCGCCGCATCCGCGCGACCGCCGCAGCCACGCCCTGCGCCTGACCCCCGACGGCGCCAGGCTGTTCGATACGGCCCGCGCCGCCGTGGCGCGGCACGAGGCCCATATCTTCGCGCCGCTCGCCCCGGCCGAGCGCGAAACGCTCGCCCGCCTGCTCGATCGGGTCTCGGGCGTCTAGCGCGCCATGCGGTTCGGCGATCTGATCGATCGGGCGCTGGCCGAGGGTGCCGGCCCCCGGCCGGCGCTGATCGACCCGAGCGGGTCGCTGAGCTATGCCGAACTCGACCTTGCCGCCAACCGCTTCGCCCATGGCCTGACGGCGCGGGGTTTCCGCCCCGGCAGCCGCATCGCGATCCGCGCCGGCAACCGGCTCGCCTACGGCATCATCCTGCTGGGTGCCGCACGCGCCGGGGTGCTGCTGGTCCATCTCTCGACCCGATCGACCCCGGCCGAGACGGCGGCGGCGCTCGCCCTGACCCGGGCCGAGTTGGTGTTCACCGACGAGGATCTCGATCGCGACGGCGCGGTGTGGTTCGACCAGGGGCCGCAGACGCGCCCGACGCTCGATCTGCCGCCGGACGCGCCGCTGGCCCTGCTGTTCAGCGGCGGTACGACCGGCGCGGCCAAGGGCGTGCTGGTCGGTCATCACGCCCGGCTGGTGACGGCCGAACTGTCGGCCGAGGCGTTCGGCCTCGCGGCCCAGGATCGGGTGCTGGTCTCGACCCCACTGTTCCATACCGCCGCGCTGTTCTGCTGGCTGGCGCCGGCCTGGAGCCGGGGTGCCACGGTCGTTCTCGGCGGCAAATGGTCCGCGGAAAGCTTCGCGGCGCAGGTCGAGGCCCATCGGGTCACCGCCGCCTTTCTCGTCCCGACCCAGGTGAGCGATCTGCTGGCCGCCCCTGCTCCCGGGAAGCTAGGCTCGCTCCGGCTGATCTGCCATGCCGGCGCGCCGATGCGGCCGGATCTGGCCCACCGCCTGGCCGACCTGCTGCCGGCGACCGATGTTTCGGAGCATTACGGCCTGTCGGAAACCGGACTGCTGACCGTCCGGCTGGCCGGTGATCCGCCGGATCGGCGCGGCACCGTCGGTCGGGCGCCGGCGCCGATCGAGCTGGAGATCCGCGGGCCGGACGGCGCGGTCCTGCCGGCGGGGATGGTTGGCGAGATCGTCACGCGCGGCCCGCATCTGTTGAGCGGCCTGATCGGCGAGGACGCGCCGTTTCCCTGGGCCGACGGCTGGTTCGCGACCGGCGATCGCGGCCACCTGGATGCCGAGGGCTTCCTGACGCTGGTCGCCCGGTCCAAGGACATCATCGTGTCCGGCGCCGAGAATCTATATCCGAGCGAGATCGAGGCGGTGCTGGGCCGCCATCCGGCGCTGGCCGAATGCGCGGTGTTCGGCGTGCCCGACGATCGCCTGGGCGAGATCCCCATCGCTCAGGTCGTGCTGCATCCCGGCATGGCGGCCAGCGAGGCCGAGTTGATCGATCTGGTGCTGTCGGCCCTGCCCCGGCACAAGCGGCCGCGCCATGTGATCTTCGCCGCGTCGCTACCGCGTTCGGCCGTCGGCAAGGTGCTGAAGTCGGTGCTGTCGGCGGAATATCTCGCTAGGCGGTGACCAGCAGCGCCCGCTCCGGCACCCGGGTCGCGCGGGCGACCAGATTCATCAGGCCCGGCAGCACGCGGGCGGCCAGGAGCAGGCCGGTCTGGGCGCTCGGGTGCACCAGCGCCTGGGACAGCAGCGTCGCGCGGCGCACCTGCGCGCCGACGTCGGCGGCCAGACGGGTTTGGAATTCGATCGACGACCGGCCGGCAAGCAGATGGTCGGCCGCAAGCCGGGCGCTGTGCAGCGCGATCGACATGCCGTCGCCGGAAAACGAGGGAATGACGGCGGCCTGGTCGCCCAGCCGCCACAGGCCCGGCTGCGCCAGGGCCGCGACATGGCCATAGGGGATGGCCGAGATCGCGAGCGGCCGGGTGCCCATGCCCTCGGCGCCGGCCAGCCGGCGGCCGAGCAGCGGCACGGCCTTGGCCACATGATCGAACAAGGCCGGCCAGGTCCCGCCGAGCGCCGTCAGCCGGCTTTGCCGCACGACCAGACACAGGTTGGCGCGCCCGCCTTCGACCGGCTCCAGCCCGGCATAGCCGTCGACGAACAGCATCAGCTCGACATGACCGGCGAGCGCGCCCGTCTGATCCGGGCTCAGGCGGAAATGGCGCTTGAAGCCGACCAGATCGTTCTGGCTGCCCGGCGGGCGCCGGTGACCGCGCAGATCATGCTTGCCGGTCGCGAGCGCCACCTGGGGCGCCGTCAGAGTGCTGCCGTCGTCGAGCCGCGCGGTGAAGCCGTCGTCGAGCGCGAGGACGCGCCGGCCGCGCTGCAGCGTCACCCCGGCCGCGACCGCCCGGGCCAGCAGCGCCTCGTCCAGCACGCGGCGCGACAGGCTGGCGGCGGCGAACGGCAGATCGACCACCGTGTCGCCCCGTCGGCCGGCCACGCGGACCCGCGCGATCGGCACCGCGCCGAGCCCGATCGGATCGACACCCAGCCGGCGCAGATAGAGCATAGCCTCGCGCGACAGGAATTCGCCGCAGACCTTGTCGTGCGGCCCGGCCTCGCGCTCGACCAGCGTGACGCGCCAGCCCGCCTCGGCCAGCGGGATCGCGAGCCCCGTCCCGGCCAGCCCGCCGCCGATGACGAGCAACTCGCTCATTTCGTTCGCCCGACGCAGAGCCGGAACGGAAAGACGCGCGAGACCTGCGCGGCGCCTTCGGGGATCGCGGCGCGCGCGAGCAGCCGATGCCAATCGGCCGGCACGAAGGCGCGCGTGATCGAGATCGGCCCGTCGTTCTGCACGAAGCGGTGCCAGCCGGCGAGCCGTGCCAGCAGGCGGAAGCCGTAATAGGGAAACGGCAGCCGGTGCAGATCGTTGACGAACCAGCCGACCTGGGCCGTCGCCTCCATCCACTGGACGAAACCCACGACCTGGTCGTCGGTCAGGTGATGGGTGAACAGGCTGCTCAGCACGATATCGATCGGTTCGTCGGGCTTATAGTCGAACAGGTCGGTCGTGACCCAGCGGATCGGCCGGCTGGGATCGGTCGCCTTCAATGCCGCCGCCCGGGACCAGGGATTGAGATCGATGCCGGTCAGTTCGACCGCAATGCCGCGGCGCTGGGCCCAAGCGTCGATCCTGCGCAGCATGTCGCCATAGCCCGAGCCGCAATCGACGATGCGCAGCGGCCCGCTCGTGCTGCGCCGGCGCACCACCTGGTCGAGCCAGGCGAAGGTCGGGCGATAGGCGAAGGTCACGCGATTGACCTTGGCCAGATCGACCAGGCAGGCCTCGAACTCGGCGACGCCGCAATCCTCGGTGTCCATCAGCTCGAGCTGCGACGAGCGCCGGCCGAAATCGAGGGCGCTCATACGGCGTGGAACAGCATGGTCTCGGCGGTCAGACCGGGGCCGAAGCTCATGGCGGCGCCCCGCTCGCCCGGCTTGGCCGTCGTGATCAGCTTTTCCAGCACGAACATGATCGTGGCCGACGACATATTGCCGAAATCGGCCAGCACCTGCCGCGAGGCATCCAGCGCGCCCGGGGCCAGTTCGAGCGCGTTCTGCGCGGCGTCCAGCACCGATCGGCCGCCGGGATGGACTGCCCAGAGATCGATATCGCCGATCGCGGCGCCATCGAGAATTTCCGACGCGACCGGACGCAAGCCATTGCCGATGGCGCCCGGCACCTTGCCGGACAGATACATGTCGAAGCCCTGATCGCCGACCTGCCAGGTGATGAGATCGGCGGTGTCCGGCAGCAGCACGGTGCGGAAGCGGTCGAGCGCCAGCCCGGCGGGCTCGGCCGTGACCCAGGACGCGGCGCAGCCGTCGGCGAATACCAGGAACGACAGGACCTGCTCCAGATCCGACGTCTCCTGCAGATGCAACGTACAGAGCTCCAGATTGACGATCAGCACGCGGGCGGCCGCATCGGAGCGCACGATATGGCGGGCGAGCTTCAGTGCGTTGAACGCGGCGTAGCAGCCCATGAATCCGATCATGGTCCGCTCGACCGAGGGCGCGATGCCGAGCGCGCCGGCCAACTCCAGATCGAGCCCCGGGGCGTAGAGGCCGGTGCAGGAGGTGACGATCAGATGGGTCGCCGTACTCGCGTCCGGGCCGAGCCCCAGGCCTTCGACCGCCGTCAGCGCCAGCGGCAGCGCCTCGGCCTGATAGCGCCGCATGCGCGCGGCGGTCGTCGGAAAACCGCCGCGGCGAAAGAAGCCGTGCGCATCGACCGAGGGACCGGACGGATCTTCAGCTGCCGTTAGCACAGAATAGCGATGATGGATGTCGGCGCGGTCGACCATGCGTCGGAACAGCTTCTCGTGCCGGACGTCGGCCAGCAGCGTGCCGGCGAACCGGACGAATGCGTCGTGCACGTCATGTTTCGGCACCGCCGACGCCACGCGATTCAAATAGGCTTGACCTTGCCGCTCATTCACCATCGCGTCACTCGCTTCCATCGGCCGATCGGTTGCAAAACCCTAGGCGATTGCTTGTGTTTGTGAGTAACGGCGCCGTTTTCTTTTGACACCGCACCAGAGCCGAAGCCCGCGAAATCCGGGCGCTTATCTGGACATTATGACAGACTCCCTGTAAGCCACGATTATTCCTCGGAGTCGCACGCCGCATGTCAGCTGACGAGACGCAGACCGGTTCGCCGCCACAGGACCGAAGTACGCATTTTTCGTTCGAACATGCGGTGTTCCGAGCGCCGAACCCCCGTTTTCTGATCGCCAACAATGGCGAGCCGTCGCTTGTCGTCGAACTGGCCGAACTCGATGCGCTGGTACCGATCAAGTCGCTGCGGATGGAATTCGAACTCGACAAGACCATCGACGGCCCGATGCTCGACAAGGTCGTCGCCGGCCTTCGTTTCGTTAAAACCATTCGACCGGGCGATTCGATCCCCCGCGAGATTCTGGACGGCACGGCGTCCTGGTCGGTCGAGCCCCGGCATATCGAGATCGCCAAGGGCCGCATCACGATGCAGATCTCGTCCTGGCTGACCGGGTCGGAAACGATCATCGTCGATCAGGAAGCGCTGATGCAGCTGGCCGAGGACCCGGCGATCAAGCAGCGCGTCACCGCCGCCTTCTCCGATATCGCGATCAAGCTGGGCCTGCCGCCCGACCGCAAGCAGGAGGTCGTCGACCGGATCGATGAGCTGGCGCGCGAACTGTCCTATATCGAGGCGCTGCGCGAACGCTTCGGCGTCATCCGGGGCATCGCCGACTCGATCACCGCGTTCCAGAAGATCTATCGGCGCGACCGCACCGTCATCGAGGATCTGAGCCGCATCAGCAATCTGATGAAACGGCCGCTGACCGAATTGGGCGGCATCTTCGACCAGGTCGACGGCATGTCGGGCGAGATCGTCAGCCTGTTGAAGAACATGGTCCGGCAGATCGAATTCATTCGCGAAAGCCGCGACGAATTGCACCAGCGCATGATGCTGTGGGACGAGACCATCGTGAAATGGTCCACGATCCTGGTCGAGCGCACGCCGGACAACGAATCGCTGATGAAGGAATTCTACCGCTTCCTGGCGCGGAACTACATCGTCGAGAAGCCGTGGGAACTGGTCAGCGCCGCGTTCTCCCGCGACAAGAGCGACAAAAGCTGATTCCCTGGAATGCTTGAACCGTCATCGTTTTCGTGAAGACTGGGATTCGATCGCTTGAGGTGCGTCGAACCCGGAGACGCGATTGAAGCATTTTTTGCCGCTTTGTCTGTTGCTGCTCACGACAACGCCGGCCTCGTCGGAGCCGGCGGCCGTCCGGCTGGCTTATGCCGATATCGAAGTCTTTCCCAATCAGCTCGGCGAAACCGCCGAGATTCCGGCCGCCCCGGGCATCGCGGTCGAGATCCTGCAGCAGGGTTTCGCCGAAGCCGGCATCGGCCTGCAACTGATCCGCCTGCCGAACCGGCGCGTGCTCGATTCCGTGAAGACCGGCGCGGTCGACGGGGCTTTCCTGTTTTCCTACAGCGCCGAACGCGATCGCTTCGCGGCCTATCCGCGCAAAGACGGCGCGATCGACGCCGACCGGCGGCTGGCTCGCCTGACCTATGTGCTCTACAAGCGCGCGGATAGTCCGTTGACGTTCGACGGGCACACGGTCGGCCATCTGCAGACCATGATCGCCGCCAATTCCGGCTTTTCGATCGCCGACGACCTGAAGCACGTGGGGTTGCCCGTGATCGAGGTCGAGACCATGCCGCTCGCCTTCGGCATGTTGCAGGCCGGCCGGGTCGATGGCTATGCGGTGATGGACAGCAGCGGCGACCCGTACCTGCGGGGCGCCAGGATCCGCGACATCGTCAAACTGCCGATGCCGATTTCCAGCAAGGATTATTTCCTGATCTTCGGCCGGGCGTTCCAGGCGGCCGATGCCGCCCTGGTCGAACGAATCTGGAACCAGCTGGCCGCCACGCGCACGGCCCGGCAGGCGGCACTCGACCAGAAATACCTCGGGATCCCGCCGTCGTGACCGAACTCACGTGGATAAAATCAGACGGAAACATCCGTCTGATTTTATCCACAACACCTTAATCTGGTGGGCCGATTCACCCAACGCTTGGCAATCAGGCGTTAGGATCGGGCCGCTAGAACAGATCGTCGATCGAACTCTGGTCCATGATGCCGTCGATGCCATGGATGATCGAGGAGCCGGTGTCGACCAGCTGCTGCAGGATCATGGAATAATTGACCGCGAGATCGGCCAGCATCTCCGTGTCGCCCTGATCACGCGCATCGGCCAGCATCATCTTGGCCTCTTCGACCGTGTCGTGCATGCGCTGGATGGTGCGGTCGAAATGCTCCTTCGCCGACGGCGGCGCATGGGGATAGGCTTCGATGGCGAGCGGTGCGAACGCCAGCCCGCTTTCGGCGAAATGCTGCTCGTAGCTCTTGAACTTCCAGGCGGCAACCTCGTCCAGCATGTCCGGCATGTCGCCCAACATGCCCAGCAGCATGATCACTTCGTTGAAAAGATTGAAATAATCCGTCGACAGCAGAGTGGCTGGGTCGATCGTGGTGCCCTTCACCCTCTCGCGGTATTCCTCAAGCATCACCAAGCCTTCGTTCAAAGCCCTTGCACCCAAAGTCGATGCGCCCCGCATTTCGGTCGGCGCCCCGTCGATAGACGACTAGAGCCGCATCAGGAAATCGTTAACTTCAGTGCGGTCGCGAGCAATCATTTTGCGAGGCCATACTGCGGCGCACAAGAGTTAAGCTCGGTTTAACCGAAAATTTCGACAAACTGGTTAAAAAGGCTTTCACCGTAAACATTTGTTGAACAATCTTCCGGCAGGATGAATGCGTCATGGACCGGGCCCACACTTCCAGATCCGCACTTTCGCCTGGCAGCCGACCGGACGCCCCAGGCTGCCGGGGGCCGCAGGCCGAGCGGGCTTTCGGCCAAGCGCGAGGCGGAGTATCGGCCCTATGCTGAGCGACGCGCCCATCCCTCCCCGGGCCTTCGGCACCCGTTGGCTGACCGGCCAGGCCGGACGCACCCGCGCCGCCGTGCTGGCCGGCGGCGGTATCGCCAGCCGACTGACCTTCGCGATCATCCTGTTTTCCATGCTGGTCACGTTTCTGACCACGGCCACCCAGCTGGTCATCGAATATAACATCGACCTGCGCGGCATCCACGAGCGCTTCGCCGAGATCCGCACCTCGCAATTGCCCATCCTGACCAACAGCGTCTGGATTCTGGACGACGCGCTGATCCGCACCCAGCTCGACGGGCTGGCCCGCCTGCCCGATATCGAACGGCTGGCGGTCGAGGTCAACGGCAAGGTCAAATGGTCGTCCGGCTCGACCCGCGCCCGCTATCCGCTGTCCGACCGCGTGCCGCTGATCCAGCAGAACCGCGACAAGGCGGTCGAGATCGGCGTGCTGGAAGTCACGGCCAGCCTCGACAACGTCTATCGCCGCCTGGTCGACAAGGCCCTGGCGGCCCTGCTGGAGAACGCAATCAAGACTGCAGCGATCGCAGGCTTCGCGCTCGTGCTGTTCCAATTGACCGTGACCCGCCACCTGCACCGCATGGCCGCCTATGCCCAACGGCTCGACATCGCCGACGGCGATACGCCCGATCTGCAGCTGGAACGGACGCGCCGAGGCCGATCCGACGTGTTGGACCAACTGGTGCAGTCGATCAACACCATGCGGACCAATCTTTCCAAGTCCTACGCGACGTCCAAACGCGACGAGGAACGCATCCGGCGCGAGAACCAGCACCTGGCCGACCTGCTGCGCGACGATACGCTGCGCGGCGTCCAGGTCGTCGATGTGTTCCAGACCGTGACCGAGACGCTGGTGACCGGCCTGGGCGCGTCGCGCGCCAGCGCCTGGCGGCTCGACGAGGCGCTGGGCGAGTTGCATTGCCTGGACAGTTTCGAGCCCGAGGGCCTGCGCCACACCACGCTCAATCCCTGGGTCGCCGGATCGATCGCCGGGTATCTCTCGCTGGTCCATCGCGACAAGGTCCTGGCGATCAGCGACATCTGGAGCGATCCGCGCGGCCGGGAACTCCTGGTCGGCCATGGCATGGCGCCGCCGTACCGGTCCGTCATCGGCGTGGCGCTGCAGATCGACGGCAAGCTGGGCGGCATCCTGTCGGTTCAGCATTCGGGCGGCGCGCGTGAATGGACCGCCGACGAGGTCGGTTTCGCCGGCGCCGTGGCTGCCGTCGCCTCGGCCGCGATCGAGGCGCGCGACAAGCGCATCGCCCAGCACGAGCTGTCGCAATACAAGGACCATCTGGAAGAGATCATCGCAACGCGCACGGGCGAGCTGACCCACGCCAATATCGAGCTGAACCGGACGCTGGAAGTGCTGCAGACGACCCAGGACGAACTGGTCGAGCGCGAGAAATTCGCCTCGCTTGGCACGATCGTTGCCGGCGTGGCCCACGAGGTCAACACGCCGATCGGCGTCGGCGTGACCGCGGCCAGCGCGCTCAAGCAGGCGACGGTGCGGCTGCAGAAGAAGGTCGAGGCCGGCCAGCTCAAGAAGTCCGACCTGATGAGCTATGTCGAGCTTGCCACCCGCTCGGCCGACATTCTGGAAGCCAATCTGGGTCGGGCCGCCGAACTGGTCCGCTCGTTCAAGCAGGTCGCGGTCGATCAGTCGAGCGAGGCGATCCGCGTCGTCGAACTGGGCCAATATATCCACGACGTGATGACCAGCCTGCGCCCGGAACTGCGCAAGGCCGGCCATGCGGTGACGGTCGACGCGCCCCATCCGGTCGAGCTGGAGACGACCCCGTCGGCGATCTGGCAGATCGTCAGCAATCTGGTGATGAACTCGATCTTGCATGCGTTCGAACCCGGCCAGCACGGTCATCTGTCGATCGCCGTCACCCGGGCCGAAGACGCCGCCATCGTGATCTATCGCGACGATGGCCGAGGCATGAGCCCGGACGTGCGCCGGCGCATCTTCGAACCGTTCTTCACGACCAAGCGCGGCCAGGGCGGCAGCGGCCTGGGGCTCAGCATCGTCTATAATCTGGTGACCAAGACGCTTGGCGGCACGATCCTCTGCACCAGCGCGCCGGATGTCGGCACCGAATTCATGCTAACGATTCCGATGCGCAATGCGGAACGGGGTAACGAATGATCGACGACGAACTCGCCTTCATCGACGAGGATCTGGGCATCGAGGGCGAAGCGCCCGTCGTCGCCTGGAAAGTCATCGTCGCCGACGACGAGCCGAACGTGCATGACGTCACGCAATTGGCCCTGGTCGATTTCCGCTTCGACGGCCGGCCGCTCGCTTTCATCCACGCCCATTCCGCCGTGGCGGCGTTCGAGGCGGCCGCGGCCAATCCGGATACCGCCGTCCTGCTGCTGGACGTGGTCATGGAATCGGAGCATGCCGGCCTGGAGCTGGTCCGCCGCATTCGCGAGGAGCTGTGCAACAGCACCATCCGCATCGTGCTGCGCACCGGTCAGCCGGGGGCGGCACCCGAGGCGGACGTCATCGCGCGCTACGACATCAACGACTATAAGGAAAAGACCGAGCTGACCGCCGGCAAGCTGTCGACGCTGATGTATGCGTGCCTGCGCGGCTATCGCGACATCATGACGATCGAACGCAGCAAGCAGGGGCTGGAGCGGATCATCGACGCCTCGCAGCGGATCTTCCGGCTGCAGTCGCTCGAAGAGTTCACCGAGGCGGTGCTGGACGAGCTGGCTGCCCTGCTCCAGATCCACGGGCACGTGCCCGAAGGCGGCATTCAGGCGCTGACGGCGACCGGCATGGTCGGCAAGCTGACAGTCATGGGCGGCACGCCACATTTCGAGCAGCTGCGCGGGCTGCCGATCGAGGACGCCCTGCCGCCCGAGACGGCGCAGCGCATCGACGCCTGCCATAAGGCGGCCTATAGCGCGCATTTCGGCGACGAATATGTCGGCGTGTTCAAGGCCCGCGCCGGCGCCGACAAGATCCTGTATCTGCGCGGCTATCAGCCGCGCTCCGACCTCGACCGCCAGCAGCTCGACATCTTCGCGCGCAACGTCGGCGTGTCGTTCGAGAACATCCAGCTGAAGGAAGCGATCGAGGACGCCCAGCGCGAAATCATCTACCGCCTGGGCGGCGTGGTCGAGACCCGGTCGAAGGAGACCGCCAACCATGTCCGCCGTGTCGCCAAGATTTCGCGTCTGCTGGCCCGCGCCGCCGGCATGACCGAGCGCGAGGCGCTGATCTTCGAATATGCCTCGCCCATGCACGACATCGGCAAGGTCGGCATCCCGGATGCGATCCTGAACAAGCCCGGCAAGCTGACGCCCGACGAGTGGGAGATCATGAAGACCCACGCCTATGTCGGCTACGACATCCTCAAGGGCTCCGACCACGAGATCCTGCAGACCGCCGCGATCATCGCGCTCGAGCATCACGAGCAATGGGATGGCGGCGGCTATCCGTTCAACAAGCGCGGCCACGAGATCAGCCTGCACGGCCGCATCACCGCCATCGCCGACGTGTTCGACGCGCTCGCCAGCGAACGCTGCTACAAGCCCGCTTGGCCGATGGGCGAGGTGCTGCAGCTGTTCCGCGACCAACAGGGCAAGCATTTCGACCCGCATCTGGTCGATCTGATGTTCGACGCGCTGGACGATATCGTCGCGATTCGGGACGAGTACCGGGATTAGGCGGCAGGCGAGGCGGGTTTCTCCGCCGCCCGGTTACCCCAGATGATCCCGGATCGCCCGCGTCAGGCCGCCGCGCGGCTGGCCGTGGCGTTCGATCAGGCCGATCGTGCGAATGTCGTCCTCGCCGCCGAACGCGACCAGCCGCAGGCGCGGATCGCGCTGCCAGTTGGCGCCTTTCAACAGCGGCACCAGTGTGACGCCCGCATCCTGGCGCACCAGTTCGACGATGGTCTCGATCGAATTGAGGTCGAGAAATTCATTGACCGCGATGCCCTGGGCCGCGAGCGCCCGATCGATCAGCATGCCGGTCGGCGTCGTTCGGTCGAAACGCAGGAACGGCTCCTGGCCGAGCAATTCCTCGGGCTGGCGTCCGGCGGCGGCGCGGCCGGCGAGCACGACCAGCGGCTCGGTATAGAGCGCGGTCCAATCGAGCCGGGCCGAGCTCCGGCCGGGCAGTTCCACGATCAATGCCGCATCGAGCCGGCCGTCGATGACCTGGTCGGCCAATTCGCCCGACTTGCCGGTGACGAGCCGGACCTCCAGCCGCGGATGGTCGCGCTTCAACTGCGCCACCGCGCGGGCGAGCGCGCCCATGGCCGAGACGACGGCGCCGACCGCAATCTCGCCGACCATGCCGGTATCGCCGACGAAGCCGGCGCGGATCTCGTCGTACTGGGCCAGCAGCCGCTCGGCCTCGGGCCGCAGGCGCCGGCCCCGGCCGTTCAGCACAAGTCCCCGCCCACCCCGGTCGAACAGCGTCCCGCCGAATTCCTGCTCGAGCGACCGCATCTGCAGGCTGACCGCCGCCTGGGTCAGCCCCAGTCGGCCGGCGGCGGCGGCGAGCGAGCCGCTGTCGGCGACCATCAAAAAGCTGCGGAGCAGGCGAAGATTGGACATCAAGTTATTCTTATGGCTCCGACAAGGTCTTTTAAATTGTTTTCGCGGGGCGACGGCCGATAATCGCTGCCTGTTCTCATTGGAGCGTCGAGCATGCCGCCGGATACGTCCCCCTTCGCCTGGCACAATCCCTACCCGACCCTGCGCACGCCGGTCATGGCGCGCAACGTGGTATCGACCTCGCATCCGCTGGCGGCCCAGGCCGGCTTGCGCATGCTGTGGCAGGGCGGCAATGCGGTCGACGCCGCCATCGCCGCCGCCGCGACGCTGACCATCGTCGAGCCCGTGTCGAACGGGCTCGGCAGCGACGCCTTCGCGATCCTGTGGGACGGCAAGCAACTGGTCGGTCTCAATTCCTCGGGCACGGCACCGGCGGCCTGGAACCCCGACTATTTCGCGAAGAAATACGGCACCGACGGCAACGGGATCGCCGAACGCCCGATCCGCGGCTGGGACGCCGTCACGGTGCCGGGCGCCGTCGCCGGCTGGGCGGCCCTGCACGGGCGCTTCGGCAAGCTGCCGTTCGGCGACCTGATGCAGCCGGCGATCGAAATCGCCGAGCGCGGCCATGCCGTCGCCCCGATCGTCGCCGGCAAATGGGCTGCCGCGGTGCCCTCGCTGCAGGATCAGCCCGGCTATGCCGAGGCATTCATGCCCAACGGCCGCGCGCCCCGCCCCGGCGAGAAGTTCATCTTCAAGGCGGCGGCCGACACGCTGCGTCGCCTGGCGAAAGACGGCCCCCGCGCCTATTACGAGGGTGAGATCGCCGAGCAGATCGCCGCCTTCAGCAAAGCGTGCGGCGGCGCCATGACGCTGGACGACCTGCGCGGCTACCAGCCCGACTGGGTCACGCCGATCTCCAAGCGCTATCGCGGCCATGACGTGCACGAGATCCCGCCGAACGGCCAGGGCATCGCCGCGCTCATCGCGCTCGGCATCCTGGAGAAATTCGACATCGCCAGCCTGCCGGTCGACCAGGTCGACAGCCAGCATCTGAAGATCGAGGCGATGAAGCTCGCCTTCGCCGACATCTATCGCTACGTGTCCGATCCGCGCTCGATGGAAGTCACCCCGGCCGAAATGCTGGACGACGGTTATCTGACCGAGCGCGCCAAGCTGATCGACATGGGCAAGGCACGCGATCCGGGCTTCGGCATGCCGCGCAGCGGCGGCACGATCTACCTGACCGCGGCCGACGAGAGCGGCATGATGATCTCGTTCATCCAGTCGAACTACATGGGCTTCGGCTCGGGCGTGGTCGTGCCGGGCGCCGGCATCAGCCTGCAGAATCGCGGCGTGGGCTTCTCGATGGACCCGCGCTCGCCCAACGTCGTCGCCGGCAGCAAGCGGCCGTTCCACACCATCATTCCGGCGTTCCTGACCAAGGACGGCCTGCCGGTCATGAGCTTCGGCGTCATGGGCGGCGACATGCAGCCGCAGGGCCACATGCAGACCCTGGTCCGCATGCTCGACTACAAGCAGAATCCCCAGGCCGCCTGCGACGCGCCGCGCTGGAAGGTCAACCGCGACTTCACGCTCGACGTCGAATCGACCATGCGCCGCGACACGGTCGAGGCGCTGCAGGCGCGCGGCCATCGCCTGAAGTCGATCGACGATCCCTACATGGACTTCGGCTCCGGCCAGTTCATCTGGCGTCTCAGCGACGATCCGGACCATGGCTATGTCGCGGCCAGCGACAGCCGGCGCGACGGACACGCGGCCGCGTTCTAATTTTGGCAATATTCAACTGTTGATTGTCGGCGAAGGGGCGGTGATCTATAACCGGCGGATCGATGGCCGCTGCGGAGCATGATCATGCCGCCCTTCGTTCGACTTTTCCCGATCCTGCTCGCGCTGGCCGGTTGCGTCGCGGTGCCGGCGGCACAGGTTCCGCCGGCACCGACCCAGACCTCGACGCTCCGGCCGGACCTGGGCACCCAATGGCGCGATCCGGCCGGCGGCATCCGCTGGCCCAGCCATGACGGCTTCGCGGCCACGCCCGTGCTGCTGGTGCTGTCGCCGGGGCTGCTGATCGACCGGTTCGGCAGCGACTACGGCCGCTTCTTCAGCCCCAAGGGCGCCGCTTTCAAGGCGCGCGCCCTGCCCTACGTCTGCGCATCGCTGGTCTACCGGGTCTACAAGCTCGACCAGCCGCTGCTCGCCTGGACCGGCACGGCGGCGCCCTGGTTCGACGAGCCGGGCGGGGCGACCCAGCTCGAGACCGACGCCACCGCGGCGCAGCTGCTGGCCGATCACGTGATCGAGCCGGTGCCGGACGCTACTGGCGTCCCGTGTGAGAAATGAACCCGGTTTGACAAGCCATCGCCGCCGCCGTAGCGTAAGAGCCATGAATTCGTTCGCAGCCCATCAGAGCACTACCACCCGGATGACCGCCTCGGCGGGCCACCCGGATTCGTCTTTGCGCTAGGCTAGCGCCCGCGAACACCCGAGAAGGCCCCGCCCGGCGACGGACGGGGCCTTTTTGCATCCAGACCAGCGATGCCGTCTCCGTTCGTCGTCTTTCCCCCGAAAGACCATAGGAGACTTGAGATGCACGCTCACGACCATCGCGCCCTCGGCAACCGGCTCGACCTGTTCCACCAGCAGCAGGAGGGGCCGGGCATGGTGTTCTGGCATCCGCGCGGCGTGGCGCTCTGGCGGGTGATCGAGGATCACATCCGCCACCGCATGCGGCAGGCGGGATATCGCGAGGTGCGCACGCCGCAGATCCTGGCGCGCTCGCTGTGGGAACGCAGCGGCCATTGGGACAAGTTCGGCGCCGACATGTTCGCGCTGGAGGATGACGGCCGGCCGCTCGCGATCAAGCCGATGAGTTGCCCCTGCCACATCCAGATCTTCAACAAACGCGTGCGCTCGTTCCGCGATCTGCCGATGCGCTATTTCGAATTCGGCGCGGTCCATCGCAGCGAGCCGTCGGGCGCGTTGCATGGCTTGTTCCGGACGCGCGCGTTCGTGCAGGACGACGCTCATGTGTTCTGCCGCGAGGACCAGGTCGAGGCCGAAGTGCAGCGCTTCTGCCGGATCCAGACGGCGCTCTACGCCGATTTCGGCTTTCACGACTTCGAGGTGCGCTTCTCGACGCGGCCGGAGGTTCGCGCCGGGTCTGACGCTGTCTGGGACCGGGCCGAGCGGTCGCTGGCCGCCGCCGCCCGCGCCGCCGGGCTCGATCCGATCGTCGAGCCCGGCGAAGGCGTCTTCTATGGCCCGAAGCTGGAATTCCATCTGAAGGACCGGCTCGGACGATCCTGGCAATGCGGCACGGTCCAGCTGGATTTCGTGCTGCCCGAGCAGCTCGATGCCGCCTATCACGACGAGACGAACGGGTCGGCCCGGCCGGTCATTCTGCATCATGCCGTGCTGGGCAGCCTGGAGCGCTTCATCGGCATGCTGCTGGAGCAGCATGACGGCAATCTGCCGGTCTGGCTGGCACCGGAGCAGGTGCTGGTCGCCTCGATCAACAAGGAAGCCGCGCCCTATGCGCTCAAGGTCGAGCAGGCGCTGGTCGAGGCGGGCCTGCGCGTGGCGTTCGACGACGGCGCCGACACGCTGCCGCGCAAGATCGTGGAGGCGCGCGAGCGCGGCATTCCGCTGATCGCCGTCATCGGCAAGCGCGAGGCCCGCGAGCGCACGGTGGCGCTGCGCCATCGCGACGGGCGGCAGGAGGTGCTGGAGCTGGCCGCTGCCGCGGCCCATATCGCCGCCGCCGCGGCGGGGCCGACCGGGTGACCGGATCCTACGCCGCCTCGGACACCGCGGGCTTTGGCTTGGTGAACAGATCCATATTGGCATCGCCCCAGACCCGCAAGGCGCCGAGGATGGGCTCCAGGCTGCGCCCGAGCGGCGACAGGCTGTATTCCACCTTGGGCGGCACCTGGGCATAGACCGTCCGTACGATCAACCCGTCCGTCTCCAGCTCGCGCAGCTGATTGGTCAGCATGCGCGGCGTCACGCCCGGCACGCGCCGGCGGATTTCGCTGAAGCGCACGGTGCCGCCGAGCAGGTGATGCAGGATGAGGCATTTCCATTTGCCGTCGATCAGGCTGATCGCCGCCTCGACCACCTCAAGATAAACACCCCGGTTCGCCATCTCCACCAACTTGTCCGCGAACACCCAAATACCCGCAGAGGCGATTCTTATTGACAATCACGACTGTAGATAGAATATACAGACAAATATTCGCAAAGAGGGTCCATTTATACTATGAGCTTCACGAGAACCTTGTTTGGTCCCCAACCTCGGCGAACCGTCCAAACTGTATTCACGCCTCGGAGCAAAGACGTCAATACAGAAATGTACGTAGAACGACCTGAGCTAGAAAAAGCGCTGCATAGATCCGTAACCAGCCACATGCACACGTTTTTGTTTGGAGAAAGCGGAAATGGAAAATCGTGGCTGTACAAGCACGTATTGAAAAAGAGTAATATCAGCTACGTATCAATAAATTGTGGAAATGTCTCCAGACTCAAATCTATTACTAATGAGATTCTCAACGCATGCTTTTCTGTCGGACATTCAGAAAAAATATCCTACGAGGAGGAAAAAGAAGCATCTGTAAAGGCTGTAGTTGCAGAAGGTCGGCTACAACACACCGGAAAGTTCAATATTCATCAAGACGAGTCCCTGCTTCGTTCTTTCAAGGCGATAAATGAGCGAGAAGACGGTCGCTTGTCCGTCATAGTTATAGATAATTTGGAATTCATTTTCGATAAGCCCGAACTTCTCGAAGAGCTTTGCAGTATTATACTGTTATTAGATGACGAAAGGTATGGAAAATACAACATTAAATTTTTAATTGTTGGAATACCAAATGGTGTTCTTGAGTTTTTCTCAAAAATATCCAACATAGAATCGGTATCAAACAGAATCAGCGAATTGCCGAAAGTTTCCGGTCTCGGGCAGAATCAAGTTCTTGAAATTGTAAAGAGAGGTTTTGTTGAACAGTTAGGAATTACCTTGTCACCAGCCGAAATTGGGAAAATTTCGAAACATATCTTTGACATAACACTTGGAGTTGCGCAGCGAGTGCACGAGTATTGCACTCACTTGGGGCATAAAATTGAAGATTCGAATTGGAAATTTCAGCCAGACTCCTTAGAGAAGGCTGATCAAAAGTGGTTGATTCAGGGATTGCGCGCGTCATATGCAGTGATAGAATCGCACATGAACAGCAAAGAAACGGCCGTTGGCCGAAGAAATCAGGTTATTTTTGCAATTGGCCAAACACGGTCACACCAGTTCAGTGTTTCCGACGTCGAAGATATTATAAAGAGGGAATTTCCGGAGACGATACCTGAAACGAACATGGGGATCGGTGCGATTTTGAGCGAACTCACAAAATCAGACAAACCGTTAGTACAAAAAGTCGGAAAAATAACAGCATATTCTATAAAGGATCCAAGATACATTATGTGTATTAGGCTTGTATTGTACAAAAATAAAGATGGCGGCAGAATAGAAAAAAAGCATTTCGCACGCAGCTAAAGATTTAGGCGCCGCTGGCGGCTACATCAACCCCAGCCCGCGCAGGCTGGCATGGCCGGCGCGGCCGATGATCAGATGGTCGTGCAGGTCGATGCCGAGCGTGGCGCAGGCGGCAGCGACCGTGCGGGTCATGTCGATATCCGCCTTGGACGGGGTCGGATCGCCGCTCGGGTGGTTGTGGACCATGATGATGGCCGACGCGCCCAGTTCCAGCGCGCGCTTCACCACCTCGCGCGGATAGACCGGCGTATGATCGACCGTGCCGGTCTGCTGCACCTCGTCGGCGATCAGCACGTTCTTGCGGTCGAGGAACAGCAGGCGGAACTGCTCGATCGGCGCGCGCGCCATGGCGGCGCGGCAGTAATCGACGACCTTGTCCCAGGACGACAGCACCGGGTTGGCGCGGACCTCGTCGCGCAGCACCCGCTCGACACCGGCCTGGATCGCCTTCAGCGCCACGACCGAGGCCTCGCCCATCTCGGGCACCGCCATCAGCGCCGCGATCTCGGCACCGATCACGCCGGCGAAGCTGCCGAAGCGAGCCAGAAGCGCCTTGGCGAGCGGCTTGGTATCCTGGCGCGGCTTGGCCTGGAACAGGATCAGTTCGAGCAGTTCATAGTCCGGGAACGCGCCGGGCCCGGCTTCGAGGAAGCGGGCGCGCAGGCGCTGGCGATGGCCCAGATGATCGGGCTTGCCGTCCGCCTGCCCGTCCCCGGCCTCGCCCATCGGCGCGTCAGGCGGCGTAAGGCGGCTTGGTATGGCCGGCCGGCGACAGCGTGAAGATCTCGCAGCCGTCGGCGGTGACGCCGATCGTGTGCTCGAACTGGGCCGACAGCGACTTGTCCTTGGTGACGGCGGTCCAGCCGTCGGCCAGCACCTTCACCTCGTAGCGGCCGCCGTTGATCATCGGCTCGATCGTGAAGAACATGCCTTCGCGCAGCACCACGCCTTCGTTCGGCCGGCCGTAATGCAGCACGCTGGGCGCGGCATGGAACACCTTGCCGATGCCATGGCCGCAGAAATCGCGCACGACCGAGAAGCGATGGCCCTCGGCGAAGCTCTGGATGGCATAGCCGATGGCGCCCAGATGCACGCCCGGCTTGACCGCGGCGATGCCAAGCATCATCGCGTCATAGGTCACGTCGACCAGCCGGCGCGCCTTCAGCGGCACCTTGTCGCCGATCAGATAGGTCCGGCTGGTGTCGCCGTACCAGCCGTCGAGAATGACCGTGATGTCGATGTTGGCGATATCGCCGTCGAGCAGCTTGCGGTCGCCCGGAATGCCGTGGCAGACGACATGATTGATCGAGATGCAGGTCGCCTTGGGGAAACCGCGATAATTGAGCGGCGCCGGGATCGCCTGGTGGTCGAGGATGAATTCATGGCACAGGCGGTCGAGTTCGCCGGTGGTGACGCCCGGCTGCACGAACGGCGTGATATAGTCCAGCACCTCGGCCGCCAGCTTGCCGGCCTTGCGCATCCAGGCGAAATCCTCGGGCGCATGCACCCGGATGCGGGCTTCCTCGACATAGCTGCGATCGCTCAGGGCCAGATCCGTCATCGTCGTCCTTCAATTCCTTCGGAGCCCACCCGGGCCCGTTCGTTCATCATGCCGCGTCCGCGCCGCTCAAGCCAGCAGCGCCAGTTTCCGGTCGATCCGAATGCCGTCGACCGTGACGGCGCAGCCATAGACCAGCGCCTCGACCCCGGCCGCCAGCACCAGTTTGAGACCGGCATGATAGGCCGGATCGAACTCGGCGGCGGTGCGGAACCGGTCGCAATCGTCGCGCTGCACGACATAGAGCATCACCGCGCGATGGCCGGATGCCACCATGTCGGCCAGTTCCACAAGATGCTTCGCGCCGCGCGCCGTGACGCAATCCGGAAATTCGGCCAGCCCGTCCCCACGGCTCAGATGGACGTTCTTGACCTCAACATAGCAGATCGGGCGCTCCGGCGCCTCCAACAACAGATCGATACGACTATTGCGCCCATAGCGCACCTCGCGGGTCAGGCGGGCATAGCCGGCCAGTTCCGGGATCGCGCCGGCCAGGATCGCCTCCTCCGCCAGCGGGTTCGGCCAGGAGGTGTTGATGCCGACCAGCCCGGGGCCGATCCGCACCAGCTCCCAAGACCAGGCGAGTTTGCGCAACGGATTGCGCGACGCCGACAGCCAGACCTCGGCATCGGGCGGCGCCACGCCCAGCATGGCGCCCGGATTGGCGCAATGGGCCACGATGACCTCGCCCGACTCCAGCGCGACATCGGCCAGGAAACGCTTGTAGCGACGGATCAGGCGGCCGCGCACCAGAGGGGCTGGAAAGAGCATGGCCGCCGCTGTAGCGCTTCGGCCGCACACCCGCAAGCTTGTCGAACGCGCTTCGGTGGCCTAGCTTTCTTCCATCATGACCGATCCCAGCCAGAAGCCCGTCACCGCCTGCCTCGTGATCATCGGCAACGAGATCCTGTCGGGCCGGACCCAGGACATCAACCTCAACTATCTGGCCAAGGGCCTGGGCGAGGTCGGCGTGCAGATGCGCGAGGCGCGCGTCATCCCCGACGTGCCGGAGACGATCGTCGCGACCCTGAACGAGGTGCGCGCGAAGTACGATTACATCTTCACCACCGGCGGCATCGGCCCGACCCATGACGACATCACGGCCGAATGCGTCGCGGCCGCGTTCGGCGTCAAGCTGATCCTGCACCCGGAGGCGAAGCGCCGGCTGACCGCCCATTACGCCGAGCGCGATATCGAGCTGAACGAGGCGCGCCTCAGGATGGCCCATGTGCCCGAAGGCGCCACGCTGATCGACAACCCGGTCTCGACCGCGCCGGGCTTCCGCATCGGCAATGTCCATGTCATGGCCGGCGTGCCCAAGATCATGCAGGCGATGTTCGACGGCATCCGCCACGGGCTCAAGGGCGGCCCCAAGGTGCTGTCGCGCACGGTGACCTGCGCGCTGGCCGAGGGCACGCTGGCGAAGGACCTGGGCGCGATCCAGGCAGGTTATCTGTCTGTCGAGATCGGCAGCTATCCGTTCTGGACCCGCACCGGCTTCGGCGTATCGCTGGTCCTGCGCAGTGCCGATACGGCCGCGCTGGAGCATGCGCACGAGGCCGTCATCGCCATGATCCGCGGCTTCGGCGGCGAGCCGATCGAGCGCGAGCCCGAAGCCAAGGAATAGCCCGGTTGCCGCCCGGCCCGGCTTGATGCTACCACTCTCGCCCGGTCGAGGACGTGGTGGAACCGGTAGACACCTCAGACTTAAAATCTGACGCCTTCGGGCATGAGGGTTCGAGTCCCTCCGTCCTCACCAATTCTCGTCAGTTCGGAATGTCGCCATCCGTCTCGGGTAGAGACGAAGGTATCTGCGGTTTCCAGGATGCGATCTCGGCATCGGCCTTGGCCCGCTGGTCGGGGGTCAGGCGCGCTGAAACAAGTTCCTGCTCTTCCTTAGCCTCCGGAAAATCCTGGTGATCGATACCCAAGAAGCGCACTGCAAGCGAGAGCCAGCGGTAAGCTGAGACGTCTTCGGCCTTCGACGGCTCACCCTGTTGGAGAAGGACTCCCAGATTGAACATCGCTTGCGGTTCTCCGGCCTCAGCTGCGGCGGTGAGCCAAGCACGCGCTTTCGGCCCATTCTGCTTAATCCCGAATCCGATGTTATAAAATTGGCCAAGATTGCCCATCGCCGCAGGTAGCCTCTGAATGGCCGCAGCCTTCGTCCATTTGAACGCCTGCACAGGATCCAAGATCACCCCATTGCCAAATGCGAACATGGTTCCGAGATTAAATTGACCGACAGGTTCGCCCCTGCTCGCGGAGATCTCATTGTATTTCTTGGCTTCTGAGTAATCTTGGACTACCCCCAATCCAGAATAGTACAAAAATCCCAGATCGGCAGCACAATTACCCAACCGCGCGAAACACTTCGAAAACAGGCGCCTCGATTCGGCATAGTCCTTAGGGACACCCAAGCCATTCTGATATAGTACTCCCAAATTGTGTTGCGATTCCAAGTTTCCTTGTTCGGCGCTGATTTTCAACCATTTCGCCGCCTCGACGAAATCTTGCGAAACACCGTGCCCTACCAGGTACGCATTCGCGAGTTTGTAGGTGGCATCCACATAACCTTGATCCGCCCGCTTGCGCAGATTCTCAATCGATTCGACAGGTAAAGGTTTAAGTGTACCACCCGGCATCGTGTAGTCGACCCAGCGAGGGCTGGAGAGAGTGGGACTGATCCAGCCGGTCATTGCATTGATCCATAGCAGTCCGAACAGCGCCATGCTGGCGATGAACACCGAGCGGACCGCATGCGGCGCTCGCGCGAAAAAGACCAGCGGCAGGATCACGATCATTGCCGTGACATCGATCTTGATCAGCATCGCCACGCCGACACATGCGACCAACAGCCCCGCGAGGATGCGGGGTTGCCAGAGCTTCCGCTTACGCATGCGCTTGGTCAGCTGCTGGACATCCCGCAGCCGGCGCTCGCTGAAGTGGGGCGCGATCCAGCCATAGTGGCGCACCAGTTGCCCCGCCATCGCCGACAGCGGCGGCTCCGGCGGCAGGAGCCAGGACAGCAGCATCGGCCCGCGCCCGAGCAGCAACCGCGCGGCGCCCACGCCCTGGTCGCCGATCCAGAAACGCCAGTCCTTGGCTTGGGCACGCAAGCCGCCCAGCCAAAGCTCCGCATCGATGCGAGCACACAGCTGCCGCTCGGCCTGCCCGTTGCGACCGCGCAGCGCATCCGCCTGACCGTACCAGTTGAACTGCGCCGCGATGTCGAGCAGCCGCTCGGGCGGAATGGTGCGGTCGGCCAGCAGCACCTGGACCAGCCGTTCCGCGAGACCGATTTCAGCTGCGATCGGCAACAGATTCTTGTCGATCGCAGCCGCCAGCAGAATTGCGGCGGCCTGGCCGTCGCCACGGCCGAACGCGTCGATGATGATCTGGATCGTGTCCCGCGCGATCTCATCCAACGGAATGGGTTGCGGCGAGACCGGGGGCTCGGCTGGGATCGGCGGCGGCTCGGCTATCTGCGGCGCCGCCACGGCGACGACGGGCTGCCGCTGGTTCAGCGCGAGCGCGGTCTCATAGGCGGCGCGCAGCCGCTGAAAGCCGGCCGGATCGTCTTCCGGACGGGTTCGCTTCAGCAGGACGGCATAGGCTCGCCGGATCTCGGCCGTCGTGGCGGCCGGCTCCAGGCCGAGAATCTCCCAGGGCGACATGCGCGTCTCTCAGGTAAAGACAGTGCCGTCGACGCTGTCGAGCCATCGGGTCAGTTCGTCGCGGAACGTGCCGATCGCTCTCGGGTCCTGGCCCTCCAGCACCGCCTTGAAGCGGACGATATTTTCGCCGATCTGTTCGCGCTCGACACCGAGCCGTTCCTCGTAAAGCCGTTCGGCACGTGCCAGAACCGCCTGGTTTTCGCCCTGTTCGCGCGGGTGAACTTTCAAATGATCCAGCGCCGCCAGCCGGGCCGCGATCTCCTTGGCATCGAACGCGCCCGGTTGCCCTTCCAGCACCAACTTGCTGACGAGGCCGGTGCTGACCACACGTGCCTCGACCTCCAGCAAGCCGCTGACATCGTAGGTGAAGCGGATATCGGCAGTCTGGGCCCCTGCCGGGCTGGGCGGAATGGCGATCATCAATTCGCCGAGCGCGACATTGTCCTGAACCATGCGCGCCTCGCCTTGGAACACGCGCACGCGAAGCTGGCGCTGATTGTCCTGGACGGTGCCGATGTTCTTCGAGCGGCTGGCCGGAATCACCGTGTTCCGCTCGATCACCGGCAGATAGAGACCGGTCGTCACGATCTGGCCGTTGCGCGCATCGACGATCTCGATGCCCATGGTAAAGGGCGCCACGTCGGTCATCACGACATCGTCGAGCGCCGCGTCGCGCGCCTTCAGGCCGGCTTGCACGGCGGCGCCCCGCGCGACGACCTCGTCCGGATTGATCTGGGCAATCGGCAGACGCTGAAACAGCCGGGCGGCGAGACGCCGGAACACCGGCATGCGCGTGGCGCCACCGGCCAGGACCAGATGGCTGATCTGATCCGGATGAAGACTCGAATCGCGCAGCGCCCGTTCGATCGGCAGCTTGATGCGCTTCAGCAGCGGCTCGCACAGCTTTTCGAATTCATCACGGCCGAGCGTCCATTTGAGCGCTTGGCCGTCATGGATCAGTTCCATTTCATGCCGGTCCCCGTCGCTCAGCGCGCGCTTGGCCATCTCAGCCTGGCGCCGCAACGCCCCGTGGATATCGGCTTCCCGGCTGCGGGGCGGGATCCCGACTTTGACCCCGACCGCCTCGATGAAGCGGTCCATGATGGCATCGACGAAATCCTCGCCGCCCAGGAAATTATCGCCCGCGGTCGCCCGCACCTCCATGACGCCGTCGAACATCTCAAGAATCGAGACGTCGAAGGTCCCGCCGCCGAGATCGAGCACCATGATCTTGCTTTCGCCCTGCGGGTCCTGCAGCCCGTAGGCTAGCGCCGCCGCCGTGGGCTCGTTCAGCAGCCGTTCGACCTTGAGGCCCGCCAATTCGCCGGCGAGCTTGGTCGCCTTGCGTTGGGCATCGTTGAAATAGGCAGGAACCGTAATGATCGCTTCCGTGACCGGGTGGCCGAGATAGGCCTCGGCGTCGGCCTTGAGCGCGCGTAGCACAAGCGCCGAGAGCTCCTCCGCCCGAAAACTCTTCGTGCCCAGCTTGAACTGGCGGTTCGTGCCCATGTAGCGCTTGAAGGCCGCGATGGACCGCCCCGGCACTGTCAGCAACCGGTCGCGCGCAGCGGCACCGACCAGAAGATTTCCCATATCGTCGAAGCTGATAGCGGACGGGGTCAGCACGGCTCCCAGCGCGTTGGGGATAAGCACCGCCGCGCCCTCCTTCCAGATGCCGACGAGACTGTTCGTGGTGCCAAGGTCGATACCAATGATCATGTTCGCCATGCTGCTGTCGGAGGCTCCTCCTCCTTAAGCCATCCTTTGCACGCCGACCACAATCTCAATGCGCGCCCGCACAAAGCGATGTTTGCGCTACTGCTCAGATCAAAAGAAAATTCGGGAACCGAATCCGCCCCCTCGTGTTCGCTCGCTAAGCCCCACCCGTACCGGCCATATCGGGCGGCACCAAAAGAAAAGGCCGCGCAGAAGCGCGGCCTGAGTTTAGGGAGGAAACGCCCAAGAAGGCGTGCAGCAGAACCGTAAGGCTCATGCTGCACTGCAAAGATAGGGCATTTGGCCGACGACGCAACCCCTGAAACGCTTTAATCGGCGATTTAGGGGCTTTTTTTTACGCAATTCCCGGCCATGCTTAATTTAGAGCCGGCCGGAAGCGCGTCTCGCCCCTTGTCCCGCCTGGCGGCCGGCGGTTAGTGTCCGTCGCGATCGAGCGGGGGATTCCATGGGTTTGGGGCGATTTTCATTCATCCGGCGGCTGCCGCCGGCGGGGCTGCTGGCCGGCCTGCTGGCCTCCTGCGCCCATGCGCCCGGCGCGCCGCGGCCGGTGACCCAGAGCTTCGGCGATTTCGCCGCGCCGGCCGGCTATGCCCATTATCTCGCCTGCCCGCAGGATTATTGCCTGACCCAGCCCGACGGCATCACGCCCACCTTCAAGGTCCCGGCCGACAAGATGCGCTATATCGCCCGGCGTGCGATCGACGCGCTGCCGAAGACGCAGCTGATCTCGACCGACAAGGAAGGCCTGCGCCTGGTCTATCAGACCCATTCCGGCGGGCTGTTCGACCGGACCGAGACGGTCACGATCGAGGTGGTCGATGCCGACGAGGGCGTCAGCGGGCTGGTGATCTATGGCCAGTCCGATATTCCGGGCGGCGACGCGGCCGACCTGAAGACCCAGATGGAAGGCTGGTACGCCGCGATCTACCGCGCGGCAAATCCGGCCTGAGCCATCGCCGGTGCTGTGACCCCGTTCACCAGCCAGACGCTGGAATCGGGGGCACGATCCTCTCATGTCCAGCGCCCCGCGTTCCATCATGCCACTTGCCCTCGCCCTGCCGTCCGAGCAGGAGATCGCGACGCTGGTGCAGCTGTTCTATCTGAAGGTCGAGCGCGACGAGGTGCTGGGCCCGATCTTCGCCGACACGCTGCGCGACTGGCCGGCCCATTGCGAGGCGATGACGGATTTCTGGGCGGCGGCGCTGCTGGGCCGCGACAGCCGGTGCGGCGCGTGGTCGGTCGTGGCCCAGGCGCCGCACCCGATCGCGCCCTTGCAGTTCGTCCGCTGGCTGGCCCTGTTCCGCGCGATCGCGACCGACCTGCTGGGCGCCGAGCGCGGCCGGCGGTTCCTCGACAAGGCCGAGCGCATCGCCGCCGGCCTGCAGATGGGCCTGTTCATGGCCGGGGCGTAAGGCCCGCACCGGGTGGGATCGTCCCCTTCGCGCTTTGCGTTGGGCAGCGGGCGGCACCGCTGCTATTGAAGAGGCCTCGCATCGGTTCCATCGACCAAGAGCGCCGCCTCATGATTCCGCGTTACAGCCGCCCCGACATGGTCGCCATCTGGGCGCCCGAAAACCGCTTCCGCATCTGGTTCGAGATCGAGGCCCATGCCTGCGACGCGCAGGCCATCCTGGGCGTGATCCCCAAGGAAGCCGCCGAAGCGGTCTGGGCGCGCGGCGCCTGGGACATCGACCGGATCGACGAGATCGAGCGCGAGACCAAGCACGACGTCATCGCCTTCCTGACCAACCTCGCCGAGCATGTCGGCCCGGAAGCGCGCTTCGTCCATCAGGGCATGACCTCGTCCGACGTGCTCGACACCTGCCTGGCCGTGCAGCTGAAGCAGGCCGCCGACATCCTGCTGGCCGACCTTGATGGCTTGCTGGAGGCCCTCAAGCGCCGTGCGTTCGAGCATAAGAACACGCTGACCGTCGGCCGCAGCCACGGCATCCATGCCGAGCCCACGACCTTCGGCGTCAAGCTGGCCGGCTATTATGCCGAGTTCGCCCGGAACAAAGCGCGGTTGCTGGCAGGCCGCGCCGAGATCGCGACCTGCGCCATCTCCGGCGCGGTCGGCAGCTTCGCCCAGATCGACCCGTTCGTCGAAGAGCATGTCGCGGCCGCCCTGGGCCTGACGCCGGAGCCGGTCTCGACCCAGGTCATCCCGCGCGACCGCCATGCGCAATTCTTCGCCGTGCTGGGCGTCATCGCGTCGTCGATCGAGCGGCTGTCGACCGAGATCCGCCATCTGCAGCGCACCGAAGTGCGCGAGGCCGAGGAATATTTCTCGCCGGGCCAGAAGGGCTCGTCGGCCATGCCGCACAAGCGCAACCCGGTGCTGACCGAGAACCTGACCGGTCTCGCCCGCGTCGTGCGCGGCGCGGTCATTCCGTTCATGGAGAATGTCGCGCTGTGGCACGAGCGCGACATCTCGCACTCCTCGGTCGAGCGCATGCTGGCGCCGGACGTCACCGTGGCACTGGATTTCGCGCTGGCGCGCCTGACCGGCGTGGTCGAGAAGCTGGTGGTCTATCCGGAGCAGATGCGCCGCAATCTCGATTCGCTGGGCGGGCTGGTCAATTCCCAGCGCGTGCTGCTGGCGCTGACCCAGGCGGGCTTGAGCCGCGAGGATGCCTATTCCGCGGTCCAGCGCAACGCCATGCCGGCCTGGCGCGGCGAGGGCGATTTCCTGACCCTGCTGAAGGCGGATGAGGCCATCGCCGGCCAGGTCAGCCATGACCAATTGGACGCGATGTTCGACGACGCCCATCATACCAAGCAGGTCGACACGATCTTCCGCCGCGTGTTCGGCGCGGTCTAGCCGGCCATGTGCACCCTCGTCCTGCTGCGGCGCCCCGGCCATAAATGGCCGCTGATCCTGGGCGCCAACCGGGACGAGATGGTCGGGCGGCCCTGGAAGCCGCCGGGCCGCCATTGGGAGGACCGGCCGAACGTGGTCGCCGGCCTCGATGAATTGGCCGGCGGTTCCTGGCTGGGCGTCAATGACGAGGGCGTGGTCGCCGCCATCCTGAACCGGGTCGGCACGCTGGGTCCCGCCGACGGCAAGCGCTCGCGCGGCGAACTGGTGCTGGATGCGCTCGACCATGCCGACGCGATCGCGGCGGCGGCGGCATTGGTCGATATCGAGCCCACTGCCTATCGCCCGTTCAACCTGCTGGTCGCCGACAATCGCGACGCCTTCTGGCTGGCCCATCGCGGCACCGGTCCGGTCGTGATGGCGCGGATTCCCGAAGGCCTGCACATGATCACCGCGCGCGAGCTGGACGATCCGTCGAGCCCGCGCATCAAGCGCTACCGCAAGCGCTTCACCGATGCCGTGCCGCCGGATCCGGCGACCGACGATTGGCAGGCCTGGCAGACGCTGCTGCACGACCCGATGCCGGGCGATGGCGAGCCGCCGGAAAGCGCCATGCGCTTCACCCGGCCCGATGGTTTCGCCACCGTATCGAGCGCGCTGATCGCCCTGCCGGAACTGGGTAAGAAAATCGAGCCGGTCGGTCGCTTTGCGTCGATCGCACCCCAGCCATCGGGATGGGCACCACTCGGGACCCCGTGATTGTGAATCTGTGACACTCTTGCTATACGGACGGCCATAGCGGCCTTAGGCCGACGACCCGGTCGCCGTTCCCTCCGGGGAACGAGTTCATAGGAAACGGGTGGTAAGCATGTCCCGCCGCAGGCAGATCTACGAAGGCACGGCCAAGGTCCTGTTCGAAGGGCCGGAACCGGGCACGCTCGTCCAATATTTCAAGGACGACGCCTCGGCCTTCAAGAATCAGAAGCGCGGCACCATCACCGGCAAGGGCGTGCTGAACAACCGCATCAGCGAATATTTGATGACCAAGCTGAACGAGCTGGGCGTGCAGACCCATTTCGTCCGCCGGCTGAACATGCGCGAGCAGCTGGTGCGCGAGCTGGAGATCATTCCGCTGCAGCTGGTCGTGCGCAACATCGCCGCCGGCACCCTGTCGTCGCGCCTGGGCATCGCCGAGGGCACGCCCCTGCCCCGCTCGATCGTCGAATATTATTACAAGAGCGAACCGCTCAATAACCCGATGGTGTCGGAAGAGCATATCACCGCGTTCGGCTGGGCCTCGACCCAGGACCTCGACGACATGATGGCCATGTCGCTGCGCGTCAACGACTTCCTGTCCGGCCTGTTCCTGGGCGTCGGCATCCGCCTGATCGATTTCAAGCTGGAGTTCGGCCGGCTGTGGAACGCCGAGGACATGCGGATCATCATCGCCGACGAGATCAGCCCGGACACCTGCCGGCTGTGGGATCTCAGGACCAACGACAAGATGGATAAGGACCGGTTTCGGCTGGATCTGGGCCGTGTCGAGGAGGCCTATCAGGAGGTCGCCCGCCGGCTTGGCATCCTGCCCGAGGGCGGGCCGACGGACCTCAAGGGTCCGAAGACGATGCAATGAGTTCCTGATACGGGATTGAATCCAATGAAGGTCAAGGTTCACGTCACCCTCAAGCCCGGCGTGCTCGATCCGCAAGGCTCCGCCATCGGCCATGCCCTGGTCTCGCTGGGCTTCGCCGGCGTCGAGCAGGTCCGCCAGGGCAAGTATATCGAGCTGGAGCTGGCCGAGACCGACCCGGCCAAGGCCCGGGAAGCGGCACGCGCCATGTGCGACAAGCTGCTGGCCAACACGGTCATCGAGAATTACACGGTCGACCTGGCTTGAGCTCATCCTTGTTTTCCTTCCTGCGCCATAGAGGGCCGCTGCCATGAAGACCGCCGTCGTCGTCTTCCCCGGGTCCAATTGCGATCGCGACGTCGCCGTCGCCGTCGAGACCATCACCGGCACCAAGCCGCACATGGTCTGGCACCGCGACAGCGAGCTGCCGGACGTCGATCTGGTCGTGCTGCCCGGCGGGTTTTCCTACGGCGACTATCTGCGCGCCGGCGCCATGGCGGCGCATTCGCCGATCATGCGCGCGGTCAAGGCCAAGGCCGAGAAGGGTCTGCCCGTGCTGGGCATCTGCAACGGCTTCCAGGTGCTGACCGAGATGGGCCTGCTGCCGGGCGCGCTGATGAAGAACCGCGGCATCAAGTTCATCAACCGCCCGGTCAACACAAGGGTCGAGCAGAGCCAGACGATCTTCACCAATCGCTATGCTGCGGGCGCCGTCATCAGCATTCCGATCGCCCATTCGATCGGCAATTACTTCGCCGACGAGGCGACGCTGGATCGGCTGGAGGAGCGCAGCCTGGTCGCGTTCCGCTATTGCGACGAGGAGGGCCAGATCCTGGACGAGGCCAATCCCAATGGCTCGGCGCGCAACATCGCCGGCATCTTCAACGAGGCCAAGACTGTGCTGGGATATATGCCCCATCCGGAACGCGCCTGCGATCCGCTGACCGGCGGCACCGACGGACGCGGCGTGTTCGAGAGCCTGCTCGGAGCTTTGTCGTGAGTGAAATTACCGCGGAAATCGTCGCCCAGCACGGCCTGACGCCCAAGGAATACGAACGCTGCCTCGCCATCATGGGGCGCGAACCGAACATCACGGAGCTGGGTGTGTTCTCGGTGATGTGGAGCGAGCATTGCTCCTACAAATCCTCCAAGATCCATCTGAAGACGCTGCCGACCACCGGTCCGCGCGTCATCTGCGGCCCGGGCGAGAATGCCGGCGTGATCGACATCGGCGACGGTCAGGCCGCCATCTTCAAGATGGAAAGCCATAACCATCCGTCGTTCATCGAGCCGTACCAGGGAGCCGCGACCGGCGTCGGCGGCATCCTGCGCGACGTGTTCACCATGGGCGCGCGGCCGATCGCGAACCTGAACGCGCTGCGTTTCGGCAGCCCGGACCATCCCAAGACCCGCCATCTGGTCGCGGGCGTCGTCGCCGGCATCGGCGGCTATGGCAACAGCGTGGGCGTACCCACCGTCGGCGGCGAGACGAATTTCCACGCCTCCTACAACGGCAACATCCTGGTCAATGCCATGACCGTGGGTCTGGCCGACCAGGACAAGATCTTCTATTCGGCCGCTGCCGGCCCAGGCAATCCGGTGATTTACGTGGGCGCCAAGACCGGCCGCGACGGCATCCATGGCGCCACGATGGCGTCGGCCGAGTTCACCGAGGATTCCGAAGCGAAGCGCCCGACCGTGCAGGTCGGCGACCCGTTCACCGAGAAGCTGCTGATCGAGGCCTGCCTGGAGCTGATGGCGGGCGACGCCATCGTCGCGATCCAGGACATGGGCGCGGCCGGCCTGACCTCCTCCTCGGTCGAGATGGCCGGCAAGGGCGGCCTGGGTATCGAGCTGCATATCGACCGGGTGCCGATGCGCGAGATCGGTATGACGCCCTATGAAGTCATGCTGTCGGAAAGCCAGGAGCGCATGCTGATGGTCCTGAAGCCCGGGCGCGAGCCCGAGGCCAAGCGGATCTTCGATAAGTGGGAGCTGGATTTCGCCGTGATCGGCACGGTCACCACGACCGGCCACCTGGTGCTGAAGATGCGTGGCGACACCGTCGCCGACCTGCCGCTCGAGCCCTTGTTCAGCGAGGCGCCGGAATATGACCGCCCGTGGGAGCCGACGCCGGCCCAGCCGGAGCTGACGGGCAAGGACATCGCGGCGCCAAAGGATCTGGCCGCCGCGCTGAAGATTCTCATCGGCTGCCCCGACATCGCCAGCAAGCGCTGGATCTGGGAGCAGTACGACAGCTCGGTCATGGGCGACACAGTGCAGAAGTCCGGCGGCGACGCCGCGATCGTGCGCATCCATGGCGCCAAGAAGGGCCTGGCGATGTGCACCGACTGCACGCCGCGCTACGTCTTCGCCGACCCGGTCCGCGGCGGCGCCCAGGCCGTGGCCGAGACCTGGCGCAACATCACCGCGACGGGCGCCCTGCCGATCGCGATCACCGACAACATGAACTTCGGCAATCCCGAGCGTCCGCGCATCATGGGGCAGTTCGTCGGCGCGATTCAGGGCATCCGCGAGGCCTGCCTGGCGCTGGACTACCCGGTCGTGTCGGGCAACGTGTCGCTTTATAACGAGACCAACGGCGAAGGCATCCTGCCGACCCCGGCGATCGGCGGCGTCGGCCTGATCGACGACGTCTCCAAGGCGGTCGACATCAAGCTGAAGTCGGACGGCGAGAGCCTGGTGCTGATCGGCGCGACGCTCGGCCATCTCGGCTGCTCGCTCTATCTGCGCGAAATCGAGGGCCGCGAAGACGGCGCCCCGCCAGCGGTCGATCTGGCCGCCGAGCGGCGCAACGGCGATTTCGTGCGCGGACAGATCCTGGGCGGCACGCTCACGGCATGCCATGATCTGGCCGATGGCGGCTTGCTGGTGGCTCTGGTCGAGATGGCGGCCGCCGGCAAGCGTGGCGCCAGGATCGAGGCGGTGCCGGCGGATCTCGCCGCTCACGGCTTCTATTTCGGCGAGGATCAGGCGCGCTATCTGGTCTCGACCGGAGATGCCGCGGCTTTGCTCGACGCAGCCAAGGCGGCCGGCGTACCGGCGCTCCGGCTCGGCACCACCGGCGGCGATGCGATCGAGGCCCCGGGCTTGGGCCGGGTCGATCTGGCCGAACTGGTGCGCATCAACACCGAATGGCTGCCGGCCTATATGGCGGCGAAGTAAAGGATACCCAGCATGGCCATGATTGCGGAAGACATCGCCAAGTTCATCAAGGCGGCCCTGCCCGACGCCGAGGTCGTGATCGACGATCTGCGCGGCGACGGCGACCATTATGCGGCCACGATCAAATCGGCCGCGTTCAAGGGCAAGAGCCGGGTCCAGCAGCATCAGATGGTCTATCAAGCCCTGCAAGGGCGCATGGGCACTGAGCTACACGCATTGCAGCTTACTACTCACCCCCTCGACGCCTGAGCCCGGTCATCCTATGTAATAGGATGACCGACGCCTCCCCGGCCGACTACGCTGACCCAAGGATCACCCGAGCATGAGCGAAACCGCCACTTTCGATCGTATCAAGGACGAGATCGCGACCAGTCCGGTCGTCTTGTTCATGAAGGGCACGCCCGTCTTCCCGCAGTGCGGCTTCTCCGCCGGCGTGGTCCAGGTACTGAGCCGCCTGGGCGTGAAGTTCAAGGGCATCGACGTGCTGGCCGACCCCTCGATCCGCCAAGGCATCAAGGAATTCGCCCAGTGGCCGACGATTCCCCAACTCTACGTCAAGGGCGAGTTCGTCGGCGGCGCCGACATCGTGCGCGAGATGTACATGAACGGCGAACTGGCCACGCTGCTGCGCGACAAGGGCATCGAAATCAAGGAATAGGCGACGTCGCCGTTCCGGATTTAAGAGGCGGCCTCTCCAGACGGAGCGGCCGCCTTTTTGTTTAGACTCACCGTCATTCCCGCGCAGGCGGGGAATGACGGCAAGGAAGAGTTCATGACGACCGCCCCCGACAGCCGCCTCAACCAGTTCCTCGACGAAGCCTTTCTGGCGGAGCTGGCGCTGTCGCCGGAAACGGCCACCATGCTCGGCCGGCCCGAAGGCAAGGATCGCTGGGCCGATCAGTCGGACGCGGGCCGCGAGGCGGAGTTTCGGCTGGCCGAACGCCTGCTCGCCCAGTTGGAGGCCGACTTCCCGCTCGAGCCGCTGAGCCCGGTCGGCCGGCTCAGCCACCGCCTGTTCGCCGAGCGCTGCCGCATACGCCTGGCGCTGGAGCCGCATCGCTGGCTGATCTATCCGGTCACCCATATGCAGGGCGCGCACAGCCTGCTGCCGACCGTGCTGCTGACCGCGCATCAGATCGCGACCCCAGCGGATGCCGACGCCTATGTCGCGCGGCTGAGCGGCCTCGGACCGGCGATCGACCAGCTGCTGGACGCGGTCGAAGCGCGCCGGCAGCGGGGCATCGCCGCCCCCAGCCTGACCTATCCCAAGATGATCGCCGCCGCGCGCACGCTCACCGGCGGCGCGCCGTTCGACCAGAACGGCACCAGCCCGTTGCTGGCCGACCTCACGGCAAAGCTCGACGCGCTGGCCCTGCCGGACGGCCAACGCACCGCTTGCATTGCTGCGGCGACCGCGGCCCTGATCGAGCAGGTCGGGCCGGCCTACCGCCGCTTCATCGCCGTAATGGAGGCTTTGGCCGCGACGCCGTCCGAGCATGGGCTGTCGGCCTTCGACGGCGGCCGGACCGCCTATGCGGCGCTGATCCGGCGTGAAACCACGCTGGAACTCTCGGCCGCCGAGGTCAGTGCCTATGGCGAGCGCGAACTCGCCCGCATTCACGACGAGATGCGCCAGATCATGGCCCGGCTCGATTTCCAGGGCGATCTGCAGGACTTCTTCGCCTGGATGCGCGCGGCGCCCGCGCTGCACCTCCGCAACGATGCCGCCGGCCGGCAGGACTATCTCGCCCGCGCCCAGGCCGTGGTCGATGCCATGCAGGCCCGCCTGCCCGAGATCGTCGGCCGCTTGCCCAGGGCGGCGCTGGAGGTCAGGCCGATGGCCGGCTTCAACGAGGGTTCGGCCACCGCGGCGTTCTACAACCCACCGGGCGACGGCGGCAGCCGGCCGGGCTATCTGGAGGTCAACCTGCTCGACGTGTCGCAGAACCCGATCTATCAGATCGACGCGCTGATGCATCACGAGGGCGTGCCGGGCCATCATCTGCAAATCGCGGTCGCCATGGAGCTCGACGGCCTGCCGCTGTTCCGCCGGTTCGACATCTGCAACGCGCACGCCGAAGGCTGGGCGCTCTATGCCGAGAAATTCCCCAAGGAATTGGGATTCTACCAGGACCCCTATGCCGACTTCGGCCGCCTTTCGATGGAGGCCTGGCGCGCCAGCCGGCTGGTGGTCGATCCCGGCATCCATCACGATGGCTGGAGCCGCGCGCAGGCGATCCAATTCATGACCGAAAATACCGCCGAATCGCCGCTCAATATCGCGATCGAGGTCGATCGGTATTTCGTGTTCCCGGGCCAGGCGACATCCTACGCCATCGGCCTGATCGAAATTCTGCGCCTGCGTTCAGAAGCTGAAACCGCGCTGGGCGATCGTTTCGACTTACGGGAGTACCATGACCTACTGCTGGGCAGCGGCTCGGTGCCGCTGCCGATCCTGCGCGAGCTGGTCGAGGATTGGGTTGATCTAAGTAGTTCCCGAACCTAGCGGCGACGAGATTCGGCGCTTAGGGTCGCTCTTTGCCCATTTACTGGGACCGAGGGAAGCGACATGAACCGATGACAGCGCTCCGCGTCCTGCTGGTGGAGGATGACGCCATGATCGGCGAGTTGCTGGCCGACATGCTTCGGGACATGGGCTACGACGTCTGCGCGCTGGAGACCACCGAGCATGATGCGGTCGCCGCCGCGGCGCGCTGCAAGCCGGGCCTGATGATCGTCGATGCGCAGCTGAGCGACGGCAGCGGCCTGTCGGCGGTCGAGAGGATCCTGCGCACCGGCTTCGTGCCGCACCTGTTCATGAGCGGCAATATCGCCAAGGTCATGGCGCAACGGCCCGATGCCATCGTGCTGGAAAAGCCGTTTCAGGAAACCGCCTTCACCCACGCCATCAAACGCGCGCTCGACGCCATTCCGGCTTGAGCGAAGAACAGGCACCTATTGGCTGACATTCCGGACATCATCGCAGGCAGCCTGGCCGAGGAAGCCTTGCTGAAGGCCGGCGCCCTGCAAAGGGCGATCTTCAACAGCGCCAATTTCTCGAGCATCGCGACCGATGCCAAGGGCGTGATCCAGATCTTCAACGTCGGCGCCGAGCGCATGCTGGGCTATACCGCCGCCGAAGTGACCAACAGCGTCACGCCCGCCGATATTTCCGATCCGCAGGAGGTCATCGCGCGCGCGAAGGCGCTTAGCGTCGAACTCGGCACCCCGATCACGCCGGGCTTCGAGGCGCTGGTGTTCAAGGCCTCGCGCGGGATCGAGGACATCTACGAGCTGACCTATATCCGCAAGGACGGCAGCCGGTTTCCCGCCGTGGTCTCGGTCACGGCGCTCCGCGACACCCAGGACGCCATCATCGGCTATCTGCTGATCGGCACCGACAATACCGCGCGCAAGCTGGCCGAGGAGGCGCTGCTGAAGGCGGGCGCTCTGCAGCGCGCGATCTTCGACAGTGCCAATTTCTCCAGCATCGCGACCGACGCGGCCGGCGTGATCCAGATCTTCAATGTCGGCGCCGAGCGCATGCTGGGCTATACCGCCGCCGAAGTGACCAACAGCGTCACGCCGGCCGATATTTCCGATCCGCAGGAAGTCATCGCGCGCGCCAAGGCGCTCAGCATCGAGCTCGGCACGCCGATCACGCCCGGGTTCGAGGCGCTGGTGTTCAAGGCCTCGCGCGGGATCGAGGACATCTACGAGCTGACCTATATCCGCAAGGACGGCAGCCGGTTTCCGGCCGTCGTTTCCGTTACGGCGCTGCGCGATACGCAGGACGCCATCATCGGCTACCTGCTGATCGGCACCGACAACACTGCGCGCCAGCGGGTCGAGGCCGAGCAGAAGAAGCTGGATCAGCGCCTGCGCGACCAGCAGTTCTATACCCGCTCGCTGATCGAATCGAACATCGACGCCCTGATGACGACCGATCCCGCCGGCATCATCACCGACATCAACAAGCAGATGGAAGCGCTGACCGGCTGCACCCGGGACGAGCTGATCGGCTCGCCGTTCAAGAACCATTTCACCGATCCCGAACGGGCCGAGGCCGGCATCAAGCTGGTGCTGGCCGAAAAGAAAGTGATCGATTTCGAACTGACGGCGCGCGCGCGCGACGGGCGCAAGACCGTGGTGTCCTACAATGCCACCACGTTCTACGACCGGGATCGCACGCTGCAGGGCGTGTTCGCCGCGGCACGCGACGTGACCGAGAGCAAGCGCGTCGAGGTCGAGCTGCACCAGGCCAAGGCCGCGGCCGAAAGCGCCAGCCAAACCAAGTCGGATTTCCTGGCGAGCATGAGCCACGAAATCCGCACCCCGATGAATGTGATCATCGGGGTGACCGACCTGCTGTCGAACACGGTGCTGTCGCCCGAGCAGGCCAAATACGTCCAGATCTTCCGCCGGGCCAGCGACAACCTGCTGCATCTGATCAACGATATTCTCGACCTGTCCAAGGTCGAGGAGGCGCAGATCGAGCTGGAACGGACCGAATTCTCGCTGAGCGAGCTCGTCGAAAAAGTGACCGAGATGGTGTCCGTCCCGGCCCGGCAGAAGAGCCTGGCCCTGCTGTGCAACATTGCGCCCGGCCTGGCGAACGACCTGGTCGGCGATCCGACGCGGATCGGTCAGGTCCTGCTCAATCTGCTGGGCAACGCGATCAAGTTCACCGAGGCCGGCAAGGTCAGCCTGCAGGTCGCCGCAGACCCGCAGCCGGGCATGCTGCGCTTCACCATCGCCGATACCGGCATCGGCATCGCCGCCCAGCAATTGGGCTCGGTGTTCGAACGCTTCACTCAGGCCGACTCGTCCATCACCCGGAAATATGGCGGTTCCGGGCTGGGGCTCACCATCTCCAAACGGCTGGTGGAACTGATGGGTGGGCGCATCTGGGCCGAAAGCACCATCGGCAAAGGCAGCCTGTTCTCGTTCACCGTGCCGCTCGAAATCTGGACCGGGGTCAGGCTGCCGACGATGGTAGCGGTCGGATCGGATTCCGAGCTGCCGCTGCCGGCGTTGAAGATCCTGTTGGCCGAGGACTATCCCGACAACCGGACGATCACGCTGGCCTATCTGCAGGACACGCCCTATCGGCTCGAGATCGCCGAGAACGGCGCCATCGCCTATGAGAAATTCATCGCCGGCCAGTTCGATCTGGTGCTGATGGACCGGCAGATGCCGGTCATGGACGGCCTGAGCGCCACACGGGCGATCCGGGCCTGGGAACAGGCGAACAATCGCGCCCCGGTCCCGATCCTGGCACTGACCGCCACGGCCTTGCGGGGCGATCGCGAAAAATGCCTGGCGGCGGGCTGCACGGCCTATCTGACCAAGCCGATCAAGCAGGACGTGCTGCTGCAGGCGATCAAGGACCATTCCGTCATCGCCCTGCCGCCGTCCGCACAAGACGCCGGACCGACGGACACCGTCGTCGTGCGCAAGTTCGCCGATCGTAATCCCGTCTTCCTGCAGAAGCGACGGCAGGACGTCATCGTCATGCTGGACGCGCTCGACCGGGGCGATTTCGAGACGGTGGAGTTCCTGGGCCATGGCATGCGCGGCGCCGGCGGCATGTTCGGTTTCCAGGCCATCACCGACATCGGCGTCGGCCTGGAACAGGCCGCCGCCAGTGCCGATGCCAAAGCCTCACGGCGCTGGGTCGCCAAATTATCGGTGTATCTCGACCATGCCGAGATCCTGGCGAGCTGAAGCGCTATCGATCCCGCGTGATCGGATGGCGCTCAATCGTCCGACAGCGGCAGCACCAGCACCTTGTCGACCCGATGGCCGTCCATCTCGGTCACTTCGAAGCGCCAGCGATCGACCGTGATGTGATCGGCGACCTTGGGCACGCGCTTCATCCGTGCCATCAGGAAGCCGCCCAGCGTGTGGAAATCGCCGCTGTCTTCCTCGGGCAGGCTCTTGATGCCGAGCGCGTCCTTGACGTCGTCGACCGGCGTCAGGCCGTCGATCAGCCAGGAGCCGTCCTCGTGGCGCACAATGCCCTGCCCGCCGGGCTCGCCCAGTTCGGCGATGTCGCCGACCAGCGCCTGCAGAATGTCGTGCAGCGTGACCAGCCCATCGAAATCGCCGTATTCATCGACGATCAGCGCCAAGGGCTCGCCCGACTTCCGGAGCGTTTCCAGCAGCTTCAGGGCCGGAACCGTATTCGGTACATAAAGCGGCGGCCGGATCAGCGCGCGCAAGTCGATCGGGCCGCCCGACAGCGAGGCCGCCAGCAGATCCTTGACCTGCAGGATGCCGACGACATTCTCCGGCCCGCCCTCGACGACCGGGAAGCGCGACAGGTCCGAGGCCTTGACCTTGGCCAGATTGACCTCGAGCCCGTCCTCCAGGTCCAGCAGCTCGACCTGGGTCCGGGGCGTCATGATGGCATCGACATGCCGGTCGCCCAGCCTGAGCGCCATCTGCACGATGGCGGATTCGGCCTCGTGGAATTCGCCGGCCGCGGCGCCCTCGCGCATCATCAGGTTGATTTCCTCGTCCGTCACCGGGGCGGATGAGGTGGTCGAGAGCGGCAGCAGCTTCAGGACCAGATTGGTCGCCCCGCTCAAAAACCATTCGGCCGGCGAGACGACGATGGTGACGACGGTCATGAAGCGCGCCAGGAAGGTCGAGATCGCCTCGGGATGCGCGATGGCGATGCGCTTGGGCACCAGCTCGCCGACCACGATGGTCATGAAGGAAATGCTGATCACGATCAGGCCGACCGCGATCGCGTGGGAATAGTCGGCCAGCGCCGGGATCCTGTCGATCGCGGCCGCGAGCGGGATGGCGAAACTGTCGCCGCCGATGGTCGAGACGCTGACGCCGATCAGCGTGATGCCGATCGAGACGGTCGAGAGAAAGCGGCCGGACTTGTTGAGCAGTGCCAGCGCGGCCACGGCGCCGCGGTTGCCGTTGTTGGCCGACGCCTGCAGCCTGGTCTTGCGCGCGCCGACGAGCGCCAGCTCCGCCATGGCGAAAACGCCATTCAGCAGGATGAGGAAGAGCAGGAGGATGATTTCGATCAGCATGTCCGGTCAAACGATCATAGCACGGGGTACCGTTCGATTCGACCGGGCTCAAGCCCTTCGCGCATAAAACAAAAGCCGTTCACACCGGACGCCCGGCACCAAGCGCGCCCACGCCATAGCCGACGCCGGTGACGAGGCAGAGGATCGAGGTCGCGACGATGAAGCCATCGACGCCATGGCAGGAGCAGATCGCGCCCAGCACGCCCGGTCGCCACAGCAACACGGGAATGAACAGGATGCCCCGCAGGATCAGGACCGCGGCGATCAGCGCCAGCCCGGGGCGCAGCAGCGGCAGGCGCCGGATCAGGCCGGCCCCCGAGAATGCGTAGAGCGCCCAGAGCGTCAGGATCGTCACGATGACCAGGCAACCGATCGGGGCGCGGAGATTGCCCGTGCGCGCCATCCGTACCAGAGCGTCGGGCGCGCCGAACAGCGCGTACCAGTCCGGGCCGCCGAAGAGGATCGCCACATGCAGCGCCGCGCCGACCGCGGCGACCAAACAACGTCTAGAAATCCGCGACATGCTGCTCCGGGCGTTCAAAAGAAAAGCCGCCCCGAAGGGCGGCTTTCCTGATTCGATCGTGAGAACCGAAACCGGTTAGCGCGAGTAGAACTCGACCACCAGGTTCGGTTCCATCTGGACCGGGTATGGCACGTCGGCCAGCTTCGGCGCGCGGACGTACTTGCCCTTGAACGCGGCCGAGTCGACTTCGTGGTAGCTCGCGAAATCGCGCTCGCCCGAGCCGATCGCCTCGATCACCAGCGCCATCTGCTTGGACTTGTTGCGCACCTCGATGGTGTCGCCGTCCTTGACCTGGTAGGACGAGATGTTGACGCGCTTGCCGTTCACGGTCACATGGCCATGATTGACGAACTGACGGGCGGCGAACACGGTGGGCACGAACTTCATGCGGTACACGACCGCGTCCAGACGACGCTCCAGCAGCTCGATCAGGTTCTCGCCCGTGTCGCCACGACGCCGAACCGCCTCGTCATACAGGCGGCGGAACTGGCGCTCGCCGATGTTGCCGTAATAGCCCTTGAGCTTCTGCTTGGCCATCAGCTGCGTACCGTAATCGGTCGGCTTCTTGCGGCGCTGACCATGCTGGCCCGGACCATATTCGCGGCGATTGATCGGGCTCTTGGCCCGGCCCCACAGATTGACGCCGAGGCGGCGATTGATCTTGTACTTGGATGCTTGACGCTTGCTCATGGCACTCTCGTTTGAGGGACCCCTTGTGGGATCGCCTTTTGTCCCGGTAGTCCCGCATCGAACCTGCCCTCAGGCCATGCGGGCGGGGTGTTCTCCAAGCGTGAGAACCCCACATTCCCGGGAAGGGGAAGGCGCGGAATATACGGGCTCCCGCGCCGCTGTCAACCGACCCGGACCCGATGCATGGCCGCCACGCGACCGGCGGGACGGAAACCCGGGCCGCGCGGCCGGAAACCTGCTAAAAACCAGCTTACCCAAGACCCCAGAACCTTGCGATCGCCATGCGCCCCCTCCTTGCCGCTCTCCATGAATTTCTCGTCTTCGGCCTGAAGGAATTCGCGTCCTGCGTCTTCGCGGGATCGTTCCTGGTGTTGCTCGCCGTATCCTCCCATCTCGGCATCCCCGGCCTGCACCGGTACGACATGCTGTTCCTGGGCGCGCTCGCGATCCAGGCCGTGCTGATCGCGGCCCGGCTCGAGACCGGACGCGAGGTCGCGGTCCTGTCGCTGTTCCATCTGGCCGGCATCGGGCTGGAGCTGTTCAAGACCTCGCCCGCGATCCATTCCTGGTCCTATCCGGAGCCGGCCTTCTTCCGGATCGGCACCGTACCGCTCTACAGCGGCTTCATGTATGCGGCCGTCGCCAGCTATCTGATGCAGGCCTGGCGCCTGCTCGATGTCCGCTTGGCCCATTTCCCGCCGCTCTGGGCCGCGGTCGGCCTGTGCCTGGCGATCTACGGCAATTTCTTCAGCAACCACTATATGATCGACCTGCGTTGGCCGCTTGCCGGTGCCGTCCTGCTGCTGTTCCGTCGGACCCGCGTGCTGTTCACGGTGACCGAGACCCAGCGGCGCATGCCGATCGCGCTCTGCTTCGCGCTCATCGGCTTCTTCGTCTGGCTCGCCGAAAACATCGCGACCTTCTTTGGCGCCTGGGTCTACCCGAACCAGGCCCGGCAATGGGCGATCGTCGGGCCTGAGAAGATCAGCTCCTGGGTCTTGCTGGTCATCATCAGCTTCATCATCGTCGCGGTGCTGAAGACGCGCTTTCCGACCCGGGTTGTCGCCACGGGGGATCAAAGACCCCAGCGACAGTTGGACCGGACGAGATCGCCTCTTCCAGACGATTGCGATTTACGGTAACCGGATAAGATGTCGATCGATAGACTGCTGGCATATCTGCAAGAGCCTGCGCTGCACGAGATCGCGCGGTTCTGGGACAATGCGCGGGCCGGCCGGCGCTTTCCGGCCTGGCGCGACATCGACCCGGTGGCGCTCGCACCGCATCTGCCGATCCTGTGGGCCTGGCGCTGGGACCAGGCGGAGCAGAGCTTCATTGGCCGCCTGGCCGGCGAGGCGATCCTGGACGCCATGGGCAAGGGCTTCCGTGGCAGCCGGATGCAGGAATATTTCGCCGGCCGCAACGGCGCCATCTTCCAGCACCGCTATCGTCGGGTGATGGACGAGCCCGCCATCATGGTCAACCGCGGCTTCGTCTTCTCGCTGATCGGCGGCAACGGTATCGGCGAGCGCCTTGCCCTGCCCCTGGCCGAGGATGGCGAACATCCCGACGGCGTGTTCGGCGCCACGATCTATCGCGTGGCCGGCAACCGTCTGGCCCACGACCGGGTCACTCTCTCGGACGAGCGCGAATCCGTCGAGTACTTTCCGGTTTAGGCCCCGCCGCGCTTGCGGATCGCGACCAGCGACGCGATCACGCCATGCAGCGTCTTCACGTCCTGTTCGGTCAGCTCGGCGCGGGTCAGCAGGTTGCGCACGTTGCGGATCGTGTGGGCGCGCCGTTCGGGCGGGTTGAAAAACCCGCCGATCTCCAGCTCCGCCTCCAGATGCTGGAACAGATGCACCATGTCGCCGTGGGTCGCAGGCGTCGAGATCAGCGGCGTCACCTCGTCCGGCATCGGCTCGGCCGTGCGCTTGCGCCATTCCCAGCCGACCAGCAACACCGCCTGGGCCAGATTGAGCGAGGTGAAGCCCGGATTGAGCGGAAAGGTCACGGCCGCGTCCGCCAAGGCCACCTGATCGTTGGTCAGGCCCGACCGCTCGCGCCCGAACATCACGCCGCAGCGGCCGCCCTGGGCCATTTCGGCGATCATGCGGTCGGCCGCGTGGTCGGGCGACAGGATCGGCTTGACCATGTCGCGCGTGCGTGCCGTCGTGGCATAGACATGGTTGAGGTCGGCGATCGCCGCCTCGACGCTCTCGAACACGCGCGCGCCGTCGATCACGACATCGGCGCCGGACGCGGCCGCGCGCGCCGGTTCCGACGGCCAGCCGTCGCGCGGGTTGACCAGGCGCAGGTCGGTCAGGCCGCAATTCAGCATGGCGCGGGCGACCGCGCCGATATTCTCGCCGAGCTGCGGCTCGCACAGGATGATGGCGAGGCTGGCCGCATCCATCGTCAGATCCTCATCGTCAAATTTCGGCGCGCCGCCAGATCGTGCCGTTCGGCCCGTCTTCGAGCGAGATGCCCGCGTCGGTCAGTTCCTTGCGCAGGCGATCGGCCTCGGCGAAATCACGCGCGACCCGCGCATCGATCCGCGCCGCGATCAAACGCTCGACATCGGCATCCGACAGGCCGGCGGCGCCGGCAGGACGCCAGCGGAACCAGGCTTCCGGATCCTCGCCCAGCAGGCCCATGACCTCGCCGCTCGCCAGCAGCGCGCCCTTGGCGGCGGCCTTGGCCGGGAGAGTCTTCGCCTTGTTGAGCTCGGTCGCCAGCTCGTGCAGCACGGCCTGGGCCTGGGGCGTGTTGAGATCGTCCGACAGCGGCACCATCACCGGCACGTCGTAGGGATAGTCCGGCTCGATATCGGCGACCGCGCGCAGCGCGCCATAGAAGCGGTCGAGCGCCACCTTGGCCTCGCGCACCCGCTCCTCGTTCCATTCCAGCGGCTCGCGATACTGCGCCGACAGCATGGCATAGCGCAGCGCCTCGCCCGGAAAGCGCGCCAACAGGGCATTCACCGTCTCGATATTGCCCAAGGACTTCGACATCTTCTCGCCGCCCAGGTCGAGAAAGGCATTGTGCATCCAGACATTGACGAACGGCCGGCCGCCATGAGCGCAGAGGCTCTGCGCCCGCTCGTTCTCATGATGCGGGAAGATCAGATCGACGCCGCCGCCATGGATGTCGAAACTCTCGCCGAACAGGGTCTCGATCATGGCGGAGCATTCGATATGCCAGCCCGGACGGCCGCGGCCCCACGGGCTGTCCCAGCCGGGCTCGCCGTCCTTGGCCGGTTTCCACATCACGAAGTCGGCCGGCGCCTGCTTGTAGGGCGCCACCTCGACCCGCGCACCGGCGATCATGTCGTCGAGATTGCGGCCCGACAGCGCGCCATAGTCGGGCATCGAGGCAACCGAGAACAGCACATGGCCCTCGGCGGCATAGGCATGACCCTGCTCGATCAACCGGCCGATCATCCCGACCATATCGTCGATATGCTCGGTCGCGCGCGGCGTCAGCGTCGGCGCCAGCGCGCCGACGGCGGCCATATCGCTGTTGTATTGATCGGTCGTGCGCTCGGTCACCTGTCGGATCGTCTCGCCGCTCGCCGCCGCCGCCGCGATGATCTTGTCATCCACGTCGGTGATGTTGCGGGCATAGACGACCTGGTCCGCGCCATAGATCTCGCGCAGCACGCGGAACAGCAGGTCGAACACGATGACCGGGCGCGCATTGCCGATATGGGCATAGGAATAGACCGTCGGGCCGCAGACATACATACGGACCTTGGACGGATCGATCGGCCGGAAGTCTTCCTTGCGGCGGGTGGCGGTATTGTAAAGGGCGAGCGACACGGGCGCTTCTTTCCAGCGAAAACGGCAAATCCGACAGGTTTTATGCGGCCGGCAAGCCGCCGCGTCCAGCGCTAGTCCGGACAGCCACACCTACAGAAAACGCCGTTCACCCTACGCCGCATGGCCTTCGAGCCTTCTGAGCGCCCGCTCGCGCCCGATCAAGGGCAGCAGACGGGCCAATTCCGGTCCATGGTCGAGGCCGGTCAGCGCCAGCCGGAGCGGCAGGAACAGCTCCTTGCCCTTCCTGCCCGTCGCCGCCTTGACGGCGCCGGTCCAGACGCCCCAGCTCGCGCCGTCCAGCTTACCATCGGGCAGCTGGGTGGCGGCAAGCGCCAAGAATTCCGCGTCGCCGACGACCGGCGTCACCGGGCCCTGCACCACGTCCCACCAGGGCGCCGCATCGCTCAAGCGCAGCAGGTTGCCGCGCACTGCGTCCCAGAACTCGGCGTCGGCGCCGGCCGGCAGGCGGTCGGCCACCGCCTCGAACGGCAGCAGATGCATCAGCTTGGCATTGAGATGCTCCAGCTCGACGATATCGAGCTTGGGCTGGCTGCGGCCGAACTTCCCGATCTCGAATTCCCGGATCAGCTCGGCCAAGTCGGTACGGATCTCGATCGGGTCCGACGTGCCGAGCTTGGCCAGCAGGCTGAGGATCGACATCGGCTCGATGCCGTCGTCGCGCAGATTCTCCAGGCTGACCGAGCCGGCGCGCTTCGACAGCTTGCCGCCGGACGCGTCCGCGATCAGCGAGAAATGGCCGAAGCTCGGCGGCACGCCGCCCAGGGCCTCGAACAGCTGGACCTGCACCGCCGTGTTGGCGACATGGTCCTCGCCGCGGATGATGTGGGTCACGGCGAAGTCGATGTCGTCGACGACCGAGGAGAGCGTGTAGAGCGGCTGGCCGTCGGCCTTGATCAGCACCGGATCGCTCAGATTCTCGGCCTGAAACTCGACGGCCCCGCGCACCATGTCGTCCCAGGCGACCGTGCCGCGCTCCAGCTTGAAGCGCCAGGTCGGCTTCTCGCCATGGCGGATACGGGCCTCGATCTCGTGCGGCGTCAGCCTGAGCGCCGCCCGGTCGTAGATCGGCGGCCGGCCGCGCGACTGCTGCAGCTTGCGCTTCAGGTCGAGCTCTTCCGGCGTCTCGAAGCAAGGGTAGAGCCGGCCGGCCTCGCGCAGAAGATCCGCGGCCTCGTCATAGCGCGCGTAGCGGTCGGACTGCCGGGCGAACTGGTCCCAGTCGAGACCCAGCCACGCGAGATCGGTCTCGATCGCGGCGGCATGGGCCGCGGTCGAGCGCTGCTGGTCGGTATCGTCGATGCGCAGCAGCAACTGGCCGCCCGACTTGCGGGCATAGAGCCAATTGACGATGGCGGTTCGGACATTGCCGAGATGCAGCCGGCCGGTCGGGCTCGGTGCGAAACGAAGGATGGGGGTCACTCAGCCGGCCTGAAACGAATTGGTGATCGGGTAGCGCCGATCCCGCCCGAAAGCGCGGCGCGTCGTCTTGACGCCCAGGGGCGCCTGACGACGCTTGTACTCCCCCCGGTCCAGCAGACGCCAGACTTGCGTCACACTCGCCCGCGCATGGCCGCGCGCCACAATTGCGTCCAGGGTCATGGCGCGCTCGATCAGGCAGGCCAGAATATCGTCGGTCGCGACCTGATCGGCGGTGGCTTCCTGCCCGCCGGCCGGTTCGTTTCCGGCGCGCCATCGGGCAAGTTCCATGGCTTTAGTGCGGTAGACATCCTTCAACACCGCATAGTCGCCGCCGGAAGTGCCCTGGCCCAATGCCAGATCGGTTTTGTCGAGGGTCGATAGTTTGAGCAGCCCGTTCCGATCGAGCATCGCCGCCCCCAAGGCATCGAGCGCGATCGTCGCCACAAGTCCGGAACCCTGATCCACGGCGACGCTCGTGAAGCCATTCTTGGCAACGAAATCCCGCAGGCCCAGCATCACCGCCTGATAGATCGCCGCCGGCCCCTCGGTCGGCGCCGTCATCGGACCCGGCTCGACCGCCCAGCGTTCATCATCGTCCAGCACCCACTCGGTCGGCACGATCGCTTCCTGCCAGGACAGTGCCTGGACGCGCAGCCGGACCGCGCGGTCGAGCGCGAAGGAGGCGCCGTCGAACACCAGCTCGTCCTGGCCGCCGATCTGGTTGACGGCGACCAGCGCCAGCCCGCTTTCCTGCACGCGCTGGATTGCCAGCTGCAGGCGCTCGTCTTGGCTGTCGGTCTCGAACGGCGAGCCGTTCAGCACGACCAACAGCTGCGCACCGGATTCCTCCAGTGTCTCGGTCACGTCCGGCGTCGCCATGTCGTGCGAGATCATCACGCCCAGGCGCACGCCGCGAAACGCGATCGGCCCCGGCGCAGGGCCGGCGGCGAAGGTGCGCGGCTCGTCGAACACGCCGTCGTTTGACAGGTGATGTTTGAAGCGAACCGCCCGCAGCTCGCCCCGGTCCAGCAGCAGGGCGGCATTATGGACCTTGCCCTCGTGGCGCCAGGGCGCACCGACCAAAAGCGCGGGGCCCGATGCGGTCTCGGGCTTCAGGGTTTCGACTGCCCGCTCGATCGCATCCAGGAAATCCCCACACAGCACCAGGTCCTCGGCCGGATAGCCCGCCAGGAACAGCTCGGACGTGACCAGCAGGTCGGCGCCCTGCCCGCGTGCAGTCGCCAGCGCGGCCAGCAACTTCCCGACATTGCCGGCGATGTCGCCGACGGTCGGGTTCAGCTGGGCCAGGGTGATCTTGAGACGGTCGGTACTCGGCATGGCTCGACCCTAGGAACCGAGCTGTCGCCTGTCAACGCGAGCCCGGGGCCCAAGCCAAGCGGCGCTCGCATGGATGTCATCCGGCGACAGGGGCCCGGCACGCGAGACCGGACGCGGCTGCGGCGCTATTGTCCAAGGCTCGATTGCCAGGGAGTTTGCCGCCGTGCAGGTCAATCACCGCATCACCCTCGCCGCGCGTCCGGTCAACCGGCCGGTCCAACCCGGCGATTTCGGCCATGACGAAAAGCCGATCCCGGTACCCGCCGCCGGCGAAGTGCTCTTGAAGACGCTCTATCTGTCGCTCGACCCCTATATGCGCGGCCGGATGAGCGAGGCCAAATCCTATGCCCAGCCGACCCAGATCGGCGACGTCATGGTCGGCGAAGTGGTGGCCGAGGTCGCCGCCTCGAACGACCCGTCGCTGGTGCCGGGCGACACGGTGCTGGCCCGCATCGGCTGGCAGGAATATGGCGTCATGCCGGCCAAGGGCTTGATCAAGGTCGATGGCGCCGCCGCCTCGCTGTCGCATTATCTGGGCGTGCTGGGCATGCCCGGCATGACCGCCTATTTCGCCCTGCTCGATATCGGCCAGCCCAAGCCTGGCCAGACCGTGCTGGTCAGCGCCGCCTCCGGCGCCGTCGGTCAGGTCGTCGGCCAGATCGCGAAGCTGAAGGGCTGCCACGTCATCGGCATCGCCGGCGGCGCGGCCAAATGCGCCTACGTTACCCAGGAGCTGGGCTTCGACGCGGCGATCGACTATCGCGGCAAGGACACGGCGGCGCTCGTCGCCGAGCTGGCCGAACTCGCCCCCCATGGCATCGACGTCTATTTCGACAATGTCGGCGGCATCATCCATGACGCGGCAATGGCCAGCCTGGCGCTCTATGCCCGCATCATCATCGTCGGCGCGGTCGCGATCTACGACAAGCTGGAGACTCCGGACACCGGCCTGCGCTGGATGCGCCAGATCTTGGCGCGACGGGCGCGGATGCAAGGCTTTCTTGTTTTCGACTATGATCACCGCCGGGCCGAATTCCTGGCCGACATGACCGCCTGGCTGCGCGGCGGTCTGATCAAATACCGCGAGGACGTGACCGAGGGCCTCGCCAAGACGCCGGAAGCCTTCATCGGCATGCTGGCCGGCCGGAACCTGGGCAAGCAATTGATCCATGTCGCGAGCCCGGCCGGCCGATGAAAGTCGTCGCAGCACTTTTGGCCCTGCTGGTCGCAGGACCGGCCCTGGCCGCTGGCCATACCGGCCACCCGCCGCTCACGGTCTATTCCGACCGGCATCAGACCGAGGACGCCGCGGTCTTCGAGGAATTCACCAAGGCGACCGGCATTCCGGTCGACCTGGTCGACGAGGATTTCGACCCGTTGTTCGAGCGGCTGACCAAGGAAGGCCAACAGACCCCGGCCGATCTGATCCTGTCGGTCGGCGCCGCCACGCTGTGGCGCTGCGCCGAGGCCGGACTGCTGCAGCCGATCGCGTCGGACGCCGTGCTGCAGGCCGTGCCGGCGAACCTGCGCGACAAGAACAATCAATGGGTCGGCCTCGCCTATTGGGCGCGGGTGATCGCCTATCAGAAGGACAAGTTCGAGCCGGCCGACGTGGCCAATTACGAGGACCTGACCGATCCGAAATTCCAAGGCCAGATCCTGGTCCGCTCCGCGTCCAGCCTGTATAATCAGGCCCTGGTCGCCTCGATGATTGCGAGCCAGGGCGCAGTGCCGACCGAGACCTGGGCGCGCGGCCTCGTCGCCAACCTGGCCCGGCCACCCCAGGGCGGCGACACCAACCAGTTGCAGGCGATGGCGGATGGCGAAGGCAGCGTTTCGATCATCAACACGCGCTATTGGGCGCGCTTCGCGGCGTCGGACAAGGTGACGGAGCAGGAAGTGGTGGCCAATGTCGGCGTGGCGTTTCCGAACCAGGCGAACCGCGGGACCGAGGTCGATATCGCCGGTGCCGGCATCTCGCGCTGGTCGAGCCACGCGAAGGCCGCGACCCAGCTGCTGGAGTTCCTGCTGAAGCCGGACGCGCAGCGACAGTTCGCTGCGGCGAATTTCGAATATCCGGTCGTCTCGGGCGTCGAACCCGCGCCGGTGCTGGCCGGTCTGGGCCCGTTCAAGATCGACGGGCTGGCGGTCGGCAAGCTCGGCAAATTCGCGCCGGAAGCCGACGCCGCGATGGCGCGCGCCGGCTGGGAGTAAGGATCTGACGCGATATAATCGCGTCAGATCCCAGGGCCATTGAGGCCCCGCGCAGCGAGCCTAGCCCGCGGAGGCGGGCGCCCGGCGCCTGAGGGCATCGATGCGGCTTTTTCCGCGTCGAATACTAGGCCTGCTCAAGCACCTTGTCTCGTGAACCCGGGAGAAGCGACATGAGCCTGTTGGACGATGATGACGCACCGCTGTGCCAGGGGCCGGACCCGAGGCCGCGCCCGCCCGGCTTTGCCCTGCCGCCGGGCGCCACCGACTGCCATGCCCATGTCATCGGCCCCTTCCTGATGTTCGGTTTGCAGGAGGACCGGAGCTATACCCCGCCGGAAGCGCCGCTCTCGGCCTATCGCGCCCTGCTGGATACGCTGGGGCTGGAGCGCGGCGTGGTGGTGCAGCCGAGCGTGTTCGGCACCGACAATGCCTGCACGCTCGACGCGCTCGCCAAGCATCGCAACCGGCTGCGCGGCATCGCCGTGGTCGATCCGACCGTGTCCGACGAGACGCTGGAGCGGATGGACGGCAACGGCATTCGCGGCATCCGCTTCAACATGCTGTTTCGCGGCGGCGTCGATCTGGATCATCTGGCGGGGCTGGCCCAGCGGATCGAGCGGTTCGGCTGGCATATCCAGCTGCTGATCGATTGCCGGACGCTGCCGGCGCTGGCACCGAAGCTGGCCCGCCTGCCGGTCGATATCGTGATCGACCATATGGGCCATATGCCGGCCTCGGCCGGCGTCGATCATGCCGGCTTCAAGCAGTTGCTGAAGCTGGTCCGCGACGGCAGGACCTGGGTCAAGCTGAGCGGCGCCAATCGCACGTCGGTCGTCGGCCCGCCCTATCACGACACCATCCCGTTCGCCCAGGCCCTGGTCGATGCCGATCCGACGCGGCTGGTCTGGGGTTCCGACTGGCCCCATGTCGCCATCCCCGGCCTGATGGCGAACGACGGCGATCTGCTCGACCTGCTGCGGCTGTGGGTTCCCGACGAGCGCCAGCGGCATCTGGTGCTGGTCGAGAACCCCATGCGCCTCTACGGTTTCGGCGACTAGAAGTGGTAGGCGATGCCGGTCACGATCGACGCCTGGTTCTTGGACCGCACGACCGGGCTGTCGGCCGCATCGCCGACCAGCTCGCGATCGGACACCATCGTCTGCAGCAGCCAATGGCTGTCGATGGCATAGTTCAGCGAACCGGCCAGGCCAACGTCCCTGACCCCGCCGTCCGGACTGTAGACGCGCTTGCCGGACCGAAGCGATTGCTCGGCATCGACGCCGAAATAGGTCTGCTCGTAGCGCCCGTCGGCCACGCTCAAGGTCGGACCGACCGATAGCTTCAGCCGCGGCGCCAGCTGCCAGGCATAGGCCGCGGTAAAATTGGTGATGAAACCGTCGTCGCTGTGCACCACCGCGTCGCGCGGCGTGATCGTGACGGAGAAAGGACCGGTCTGGTATTTCAGGATCACGCCGACCGTGACGGCCGACTGGATCGTGCCCAGACCCTTGAGGTTGCTGTCCGTCGATTCCTGGCGGCCGCCGCCATAGCCCAGCACCGGCGCCACGCTGAACCCATCCGCCTTCAGCACGGTGACGGCCAGGCCGTCCGGCCCCAGCCTGACCGTGTCGTCGTAGCTGATGCTGCCGAACGGTACGAGCCGGAAGCGGTCCCGGTCGGCGCCCTCATAATGGGGCGCCGCGGCGATGCCGCCGCCGATCGTGAAGTTCCAGACCTTTGAATCGTCGGGCTCGTCCGCCCGCGCCGTCGCGACGAAGCCCGCCAATATCGACAGCAATCCGGCCAGCAATCCGCTCGTTCGTCCCATACCCAACCTCCTTCGGCTTTTCGAAGTCGGTCGGTCTAGGCGGCATGCGTTCCCGGATGATGTCCGGCGATCGCCGTTGCCTGACGAAACAAGCCTGTTTGGTAACGAACCATTGCCATATCCCGCTCTGCAAACTCGGGACGCAAAAATATGATCGGCGCGGCGCCGCCGCTCCCTATACTCACCCCATGAACCGAACGCCGCATATCATGGTCGTGGACGACGACGAACAGATCTGTTCGCTCCTGTCCAAATTCCTCGCCCGCTATGACTACCGCGTCACGACCGCGCGCGACGGCCGGCAGATGTTCCGGGCGCTCGAGGTCAGCTCGATCGATCTGATCATTCTGGACCTGATGCTGCCGGGCGAGGACGGTTTCGACCTGTGCCGGAAAATCCGTGCCACCTCCGCCGTGCCGATCATCATGCTGACCGCGATGCGCGAGGATACCGACCGCATCATCGGGCTGGAGCTGGGCGCCGACGATTACCTGGGCAAGCCGTTCAACACGCGCGAGCTGCTGGCCCGGGTCAAGGCGGTGCTCCGGCGCAGCACGGCCCGCCCGCGCCCGGCCGAGGAAAACGCCTCGGGCACGCTGGAATTCGACGGCTGGAAGATCGACCTGGCCAAGCGCGAACTGCGCAATCCGGCCGGCGCACTGGTGCAATTGACCGGCGGCGAGTTCGACCTGCTATCGGCCTTCGCCGACCATGCCGGCCGGGTCCTCACCCGCGACCAATTGCTCGACATCGCCCGCGGCCGGGCCACGGAGGTCTTCGACCGCTCGATCGACGTCCAGGTCAGCCGATTGCGGCGCAAGATCGAGACGGACCCGAAGGAGCCGAATTTGATCAAGACCGTCCGCAGCGGCGGCTACATCTTTTCCGCCACCGTGAACCGGCTCTGACATGCCCCTGCCCCGCCCGTTCAAAGACACGCTGGCGCTTCGGCTGGCGCTCACGACCCTGGCCACGATCCTGGTCATCGGGCTGATCGGCACCGCGTTCACCCTGCTCAACAGCAATCTGGCCCGGCCGCCGCTCGAACATTCCGGCCTGCTGAACGAGGCTGGCGTCGGCGTGCGCATGCTGGACGCGGCACCGCCGGGCGAACGGGCCGTTCTGGCGAAAGCGGCCGGGACCGACGATCATTTCATCAACTGGTTCCCGACCCTGCCCGCCGCCGAAGCCGCCGTATCGATTCCGCCCGGCACGGAAGGACCGGCCGATGAGCTGCGTCACCTGCTGAAGGATCCGACGCGGGATATCCGGCTGATCCGCGCGTCTAGCCTGCCGCCGGAGTCGCCCTTGTTGCTCCATGACGGCATGCGCATGCCCGATCCCCGGATCGCGGCGATCCGGCTGGCGGACGGCAGCTGGGCCGTGTTCACGGTCGGCCGGCAGACCTGGGGCCTGTCGCGCATTCAGCGCCATGGCATCGGCATCGTGATCATTCTGCTGTCGATCGTGCTGGTCACCCTGGTATCGACCCGCCTGCTCGCCCGGCCGATCGAGCATTTCACCGATGCCGCCGAACGGTTCGGACGCGACCCCAAGGCGGCACCGATCGCCGAGATCGGTCCGGCAGAGCTGCGCCGCGCCGCCCATGCCTTCAACGGCATGCAGGCGAGCGTGCAGCGCTTCATCGAAGACCGCACCCAGATGGTCGCCGCCATCTCGCACGACCTGCGCACGCCGATCACCCGCATGCGGCTCCGGGCCGAGTTCGTCGAGGATGAGGAGCAACGCGACCGCATGCTGGGCGATCTGGACCAGATGGCCGAGATGATCGAAGCGACGCTCGCCTTCGCCCGCGACGATGCCGCGAGCGAGCCGCCGACGCCGCTCGACCTGACCAGCTTGCTGGAAAGCATGGCCGACGAGGCGAGCGATGCCGGCCATGCCGCCAGCTATCAAGGGCCGGCCCACCGGATTTTCCAGGGGCGACCGGTGGCGCTGCGCCGCGCCTTCGGCAATCTGGTCGATAATGCGATCAAATACGGCGAGTCGGTCGAGATCAGCCTGGCCGATACCGGCGACGGTTGTCGGATCGTCATCGCCGATCGGGGACCCGGCATCGCCGCGACCGATCGCGAACGCGTGTTCCAGCCCTTCGTCCGCCTGGAAGGCTCGCGCAACCGCGACACCGGCGGCACGGGTCTGGGCCTGTCGATCGCCCGCTCGATCGTGCGCGGCCATGGCGGCGAAATTCATCTGGACAATCGGCCGGAGGGCGGCCTCAGCGTGACGGTCGACCTGCCCGGCTAGAACAGCGTCGGCGCGGTAAAGGCGTAGAGCTTGTCGTTGCCGGTGCCGAAGCGGCGGTAGCCCGAGCCCCAGAACACCGTCCCCATGGCGATCGACGGCCCGCATATGACCGAGCCGCCGCTGGCGAACTGCCAGAGAATTTTGCCGCTCGCCGCCTCGATCGCGACCATGTCGCCCGACATCGAGCCGGCATAGAGCACGCCGCCCGCGACGCTGAGCGCACCCAGCGCGCCGGCGTTCAGCGCGGGGTTGAGCGGGTTCTTGCCGGTTGCCGGAATCTGCCACAGCATCCGGCCGGTCGCGGCATCGAGCGCTGCCCAGGATCCGGCCGTCCAGGTCACCGTGCCGGATGGCCCGAGTTTGTAGGGCGTGGCGTTGCTGTCGTTGATCGCGGCATAGACCCGCGTGCCGTCGGCCGCCGTGCCCCACATGATGCCGCCGGCACCGCCGCCGGGCCCGACCAGGGTCGCCCAGATCGTGGCGCCGGTGTCGGGATCGAGCGCCCAATACATGCCGCTTTTCTGTCCGGCGCCGACGATATCGACCAACTGCCCATTTATCGTCGTGGTGTACAGATTGGCCCCGGCGCCGAAATCATAGTCGGGGCCACGCGGCGTCGGACACGGCAGGTCGTTGGACGGCTCGATGCAGCTGTTCAGGTAGGTGTCGGCCCCGATCATGCGGCGGCTCCACTTGAGTTCGCCGGTGAGCAGATCGAGCGCCACGATCGAATCGATATGGTCGTCGGGCGACAGGCAGGCGCTCTGCTCCACGGCGCTCGCCGCCGCCTGCAGGCAGGTCGTGACCGCGGGCGGCACGGTATAATTGTCGCCGGTGGTGGCGTAGAGCGAGCCGCGCTTGGTATCGAGCGCCATGCTGCTGCTCCAGACCGATCCCCCGGTATAGCCCGGCGGCACGGTGTTGAAGGTCCAGAGGATCTTGCCGGTCGCCAGATCCAGTGCCGCGATCATGCCGCGGAACGACGGCACGTAGCCTGCCTTGGTGGCGGCCAACCCTTCCTCCTGGGACGAGACCGACGCATAGACGATATCGCCCAGCACGGTCGGCGAGGCGGTAATGAAGAAGGCGGCCGACAGCGGTTCGAGCAGCGTGCTCCAGACCAGCGCTCCGGTCGTCTTGTCGATCGCCATCACGGTCGCCGACGCCATGTCGCCGACGATGATGGTGCGCGGGGTGATCGCCGGGCTGTTGCGACTGAGCGACGCCGAGTTGCCGGTATAGCCCGACAGCTTCCGGCTCCAGACCGCCGTGCCGGTCGTGGAATCGATCCGATAGAGCATGCCGCCCCAATCCGGCACATAGACGGCGGTGCCCTCGACCGTCGGCGTCGCCGACACGTCGTTGGTCGTGGTGAACACCCATTTCTGCGTGAGGTTCGCGGCATTGCCCGGCTGGATCTGCCAGACCAGCGACGAGCTGCGGGTATCGGCCAGATTGCCGCCTGCGACCCGCCAGGCGCCGTCGTCGGCAAGCCAAGCCTGAGCCTGCCCGATGCGCGGCAGCAGGCTCATCAACGCACAGAGGACAAATGTACTCAGGCGGCGGTGAGCCATGGTCGTAATCCATCTATGGATGCAATGGATTTCTACCGCTGGGTGCGCGTTTCGGCGTGGGGCATAAAAGAGGCATGGATCGGGTGCGGCCGTCGTCACGGCGCGGTTGCGATTCGCCATATTGCAGTGCACAATAATACCGTTGCCACGGGTAGATGGCCGCGCGGGAGGGGATAGCGGGAAGCCGGTTCGGCCCCTCCGTCCCGCTCGAGGTTCCACCGTGCATTTCGTCCTGATGATTCTCGTTTGCTCCGCCGCGATCGATCGCGACGCGTGCGCTCCCGATACGGCGATCGATCTGATTCAGAAGCCGGCGAGTTCGGAACTCGATTGCAACGGCATCGGCGGCCAAGCGCAATTCTCGACCTCGGCCTTCGCCGGCCGGAACGACACTTACGTCAAGACGGTCTGCCGGCGCGTCAAGGACGGCGCCACGGCGTCGAACTGAGCCGGTTCAGCCGTTGCCGTCGATCTCGGCGCGCTTCTTCAGCAGGAACTCGCGGCCGAGCTTGACCAGCGGCACGCCGTCATAGGCGACGATATCGGCGGTGGCGTAGGTCTCGGACCATTGATCGGGCAGATAGGAGCCCGTGCCGATCACGTCGAGCGGCGCGTTCGCCGCCGCCATCATCCGGCATTTTGCCGGCGAGAAGCCCGACGAGCCGACAATCTTGACCTTCTTGAAGCCGGCCTTGTCCAATGCCTTGCGCAGCGCCCAGATCGCCGCGGCCGACACGCCGGTGCCGACCAGATAGCGCAGCTCCGCCTCGGTCCGATAGCCCCGGATCGATTTCGGCGCGTGACGCTCCAAGATCTCGTAGGACGAGGCCAGATCCAGCCCCTCGACATAGCGGCCGCCATGGGTGTCGAGCCGAACCGACAGCTTGCCGGCAGCGGCCAGTTCGGGAAAGCGCCGGGCAACCGCGAGCGAGTCGGTTATTTCGGTCCCGAAATAATCGGCCAGAATGGTGATCGGTTCATCCGGAAACGTCTCGTGATACATCTCGGCCGCACGCAGGGTCGAGCCGGCGTAGCCGATCAGCGCATGCGGCATGGTGCCGAGCCCGGTGTCCCGGCCGAAATAATGCGCGGTCTCGGTCGTGGCATTGCCGATGAATCCGACCGCGCCGACCTCGGCCTTGGCCGCGGCCGAACCGACCGAGGCGGCATAGGCCATCATCTCGGCCATCTCGGCGCCGGCGCAATGGCGCGCATCCATCGCCAGGAAGGCGACCTTCGGCAGCTCCTGGCACATGACATAGGCATTGTAGGCCGCGACGCAGGGGGGACCCAGCCGCTGCAGATACAGCGTCTCCAGATCGATCAGATGCTGCAGCGATCCGGTGATGTAGAGCATCGGATCGCCGGCACCGACCCATTCGCCTTCCTGATGGACCAGCTCGATCTGGAACGTGACGCCGCGCTCAAGCGCCGCCCGCTCCAGGAACTCGATCGCCAGGCGCGGCGTGGCGATGACCGGGCGCCGCATGAACACGGCGTAGGTCACTTCCTTGTCACCGAACCGTTCGACCACCTGCTTGGTGCGGTTGAAATAGAAGTCGGTCAGCGCCGGAACGTCGGCGATCTCGGGCAGGTGAGTCGCCCCCTGAGCGGGTTTCCGCTCGGAATCCGGCATGTCAGGATGCCGCCGCCAGGGCGGAGCCGGACAGGCGACCGGTCGCGTGGCGACGGGACTTCAGTTCTTCGGCCATCAGAAACGCCAGCTCCAGCGATTGGCTGGCATTCAGCCGCGGGTCGCAATGGGTGTGATAGCGGTCGCCGAGGGAGCTGTCGCTGATCGCCTGGGCGCCACCGATGCATTCGGTCACTTCCTGGCCGGTCATCTCGAAATGCACGCCGCCGGCATGGGTGCCCTCGGCCTCGTGCACGTCGAAGAAACCGCGCACTTCCTTGATGATCCGGTCGAACGAGCGGGTCTTGTAGCCGTTGGACGAGGTGTGCGTGTTGCCGTGCATCGGATCGCACACCCAGGTCACCTTGCGGCCTTCGCGCTTGACCGCGCGGACCAGCGCCGGCAGCAGCTCGGTCACCTTTTCCGAACTCATGCGCGTGATCAGCGACAGGCGGCCCGGCTCGTTGTCCGGGCTCAGGATATCGATCAGGCGCAGCAGGTCGTCCGGGTTGGTCGAGGGGCCGGCCTTGAGCCCGATCGGGTTCTTGATGCCGCGCGCGAACTCGACATGGGCACCGTCGAGCTGGCGCGTGCGGTCGCCGATCCAGACCAGATGGGCCGAACAATCGTACCAGTCGCCCGAGGTCGAATCGACCCGGGTCAGCGCCTGCTCGTAGGGCAGCAGCAGCGCCTCGTGCGAGGTGAAGAAGTCGGTCTCGCGGATCTGCGGGCTGGTCGCCGAGGTGAAGCCACAGGCCGCCATGAAATCCAGCGTCTCGGTCAGCCGGTCGGCCAGCGCCCGGTAGCGCTCGCCCTGCGGGCTCTTGCCGACGAAGCCCTGGTTCCACAGATGGACCTGATGCAGGTCGGCATAGCCGCCGCTGGCGAAGGCGCGCAGCAGGTTGAGCGTCGCCGCCGACTGGCTATAGGCCTGGATCATGCGCTGCGGATCGGCAATGCGCGAGGCCTGGGTGAACTCCATGCCGTTGATGATGTCGCCGCGGTAGGACGGCAGGCTGACATCGCCGATCGTCTCGTTCGGGGTCGAGCGCGGCTTGGCGAACTGGCCGGCCATGCGGCCGAGCTTCACCACCGGCACGGCCGCGCCGAAGGTCAGCACGACCGCCATCTGCAGCATGACGCGGAACGTGTCGCGGATATTGTTGGCGCGGAATTCGGCGAAGCTTTCGGCGCAATCGCCGCCCTGCAGCAGGAATGCCCGACCCTCGCCGGCATCGGCCAGCGCGCTTTTCAGCCGGCGCGCTTCACCGGCGAATACCAGTGGCGGGAAGTTGCGCAGCAGCCCTTCGACCGTCTCCAGCTTTTCGGCGTCGGGATAGTCCGGCACCTGGACGATCGGCCGGGCGCGCCAGCTGTCGGGAGACCATGTTCCAGCCATTTTCGCCTCTATTCCGCCGCCTTGGCGACCGGGTCGGGAAGCTTGTCGCGCATGGTGACGAACTCCTCGGCCGCGGTCGGGTGGATGCCGATCGTCTGGTCGAACTGTTTCTTGGTGGCGCCGCATTTGAGCGCGATCGCCATGCCCTGGATGATCTCCGGCGCGTCGGTGCCGACCATGTGGCAACCCAGCACCCTATCCGTGGCGCGATCGACCACCAGTTTCATCATCGTGCGGTCCTCGCGGCCCGACAAGGTGTGCTTCATCGGCCGGAAGCGCGAGCGGTAGATGTCGACCGCGCCGACCTTGATGCGCGCCTCGGCCTCGGTCATGCCGACGGTCGCGACCGGCGGTTGGCTGAACACGGCGGTCGGCACGTCGGTCGGGTCGAACTTGGTCGCATTGTCGTTGAACAGGGTCTCGGCCAGCGCGCGCGCCTCGGCGATCGCGACCGGCGTCAGATTGAGCCGGTTGGTGACGTCGCCGACCGCATAGATCGACGGCACCGTGGTCTGCGACCATTCGTCGACCGCGATCGCGCCGAACTTGTCGGTCGTGATGCCGACATTCTCCAGCCCGATGCCCTCGGTATTGGCGTGGCGGGTCGAGGCGTAGGCCTGGGTGTTGGGCTCGCGGCCGGTGGCATACAGCACCTCGTCGACCAGCAGCGGCGCGCCGTTGGTCGTGACCAGGGTCAGACCGCCCAGCGCCTTGTCGATTCGCACGATCTCGGTGTGGCTGCGGATCGCGATGCCATGGCGGACCAGCGCCTCGGTCAAGGTCTCGCGCACGTCGTCGTCGAAGCTTTTCAGCACCTGGCCGCCGCGGATCACCAGCGTGACCTCGCTGCCGAGGCCGGCGAAGATGCCGGCGAATTCGAGCGCGATATAGCCGCCGCCGACGATGGCGATGCGCTTGGGCAAGGCCGGCAGATCCAGCGCCTCGTTCGACGAAATCGAATGCTCGATGCCCGGGATCGCCGGGGCCACCGGCCGGGCGCCGGTCGCGATCAGGATGCGCTGGGTCGTGAAGCGCTCGCCACCGACCTCGACCGTGTGCGGGTCGATGATCCTGCCGCGCTTTTCATAGAGCCTCACGCCGCTGTCGCTCAGCAGCTTCTTGTAGAGGAGGTTCAGCCGGTCGATCTCGCGATTCTTATTGGCGATCAGCGTCGGCCAGTCGAACTTGGTCTCGCCCAGGGTCCAGCCGTAGCCGGCGGCATCGGCGAAGTCCTCGGCGAAATGCGCGCCATAGACCAGCAGCTTCTTGGGCACGCAGCCGCGGATGACGCAGGTGCCGCCGACGCGGCTGTCCTCGCAGATGCCGACGCGGGCGCCATAGGCGGCAGCGCGCCTGGAACCGGACACGCCGCCCGAACCGGCACCCAGGGTGAAGAGATCGAAATCGTAGCTGGCCATGATATCCGTCGATGCCTTCGAATGCGGCGCTGCTCGGGGCTAAAGGGCAGTCACGCTAGCCCCGGACGCGGCGCTTGCCCAGGCTGTTTACGCATGCCTTGAGTGCAGAGATAGGACCGCCCGGCCGGCGTCCCAAGGCCCCGCGAACGGATATCAGGGCCGCTTCGGCGCCTGGTATCCGTCGTTCAGCGTCCCCAGGAACGCGATCACGTCGTCGATCTCGGCCGCATCGAGCGCCGGTGCCTGGCCGGGCTTGCGGTCGAACGGCGGATCGGTATTGACGTTGTCGTGATAGGCGGCCGGCAGGTCGTCGTATTTGTCGACCGTACCGTCGGCGTTGCGCCCGTACCATTTGCCGGGATCGGTATCGCGCTCGACGTAGAATTCCATGACCTGCTTCAGGCTAAGGAATACGCCATTGTGCATGAAGACCTTGCGCTGCGTGACGTTGCGCAGCGACGGCGTCTTGAACAGCCCGCAATAGTCCGACCGGTCGCGGAAGTCGGTCCGCACCGGGCCGCACAGGCCCAGATCGAAATAGGTCGGATCGGCATTGGCCGGAATCGCCCGGTTGCGCGGCACGCCGATCGCGATCAGGCCATAGTCGGTGAATTCCGGCGGCGCGCCGTTGTTGGCACGCTGGCTCAGGTGGCAGCTGGCGCAATTGCCCTTGTCCGGATCCTCGAACAGCTTGAGGCCGCGCGCCTCGGCCGGGCTCAGCGCGGCCTTGCCCGCCAGGAAGGCATCGTACTTGCTCGAATAAGGGTAGAATACCCGGTAGTCCTGCTCATAGACCTCCAAGGCCTCGACCGCGGCATCGAACAGCTGATCCGGTGCAGCGAGCTTCAAGCCCAGAATCCTGCGCAGCTGCGCCCCGTAGCCGGCCCGTTCCAGCCGGGCCGCGACGGCGCCCGCATCCTTGTTAGCCATCTCATAGGCCGACAGCAGCGGAATGCGCGCCTGCTCGCGCCCGCGGTCGGCGCGGCCGTCCCAGGTCAGCCCGCCGGTCGGGCCATTGTCGATGCTCTCGTCGCCATCGTCATCGCTGTCGAAATAATGTTCGGTGAAGGGCGGCGTCGCCTCGATATAGGTCAGCGACGGGGCCGCGCGGGTGCCGGGCTGTTTCATGTCGGCGCCGCCCCTCTGCACCGCCAGATCGTTCGGCGGCCCGAAACCATGGGCCGGATCGTGGCAGGACGCGCAAGCGAGCTTGCCCGAGGCCGACAGGGCCGGATCGCGGAACAGGCGCGCACCCAGCGCGTCGAGCGCCTGGGTCTGACGGCGCACCGCCGCCCGCGACATGCCGCCCGCGGGGGCGTCGGTCGCGCCGGTCGCACACAGCAGCAAGGGAAACAGCAAAAGGAGCCCGGGCTTAATTTTTTTGCGGACGATCCGCATAGCTTCACACTTCTATGATGACTTGGGCGCGAGCGACGAAAATTCCGGCAAGGGGACGAGACCGTGAAGGCGAAAAGACTATTATCGGCATCTGTTACGGGTTTGCTGGCGCTGAACGCGTCGGCGTCGGCTTTCGCCGCCCCCAAACTCCCGGCCGCCGCGGCCGGCATCGACCAGATCGACACCGTCGTGGTGATCTATGCCGAAAATCGCAGCTTCGACAATCTGTACGGCGGCTTCCCAGGCGCCGACGGCCTGAAGCAGGCCTCGCCCGTCAGCGTCAGGCAGCTCGACCGCGACGGCTCCATCCTGGCCGAACTGCCGCCGACCTGGGATGGGCTGACCATCAAGGGCGTCGTGCCGCCGGTGACCCAGGAACTGACGGCGCATATGCCGAACCGGCCGTTCGCGATCGACGATCCCAAGGGCCTCGACACCAAGATCAACGTCGTCACCCATGATCTGTGGCACCGGTTCTACCAGAACCAGATGCAGATCGACGGCGGCAAGAACGACAAGTTCGTGGCCTATGCCGATGCCGGCGGCGAGGTCATGGGGCATTACGACGGCAAGCAATTGCCGATGTGGAAGATCGCCCAGAAATACACGCTCGCCGACCATTTCTTCATGGGTGGCTTCGGCGGTTCGTTCTTCAATCATTTCGAGCTGATCTGCGCCTGCGCCCCGGTCTATCCGAACGCCGACCAGAGCCCGGCCAAGGATTCGATCTCGGCGGTCGAGGCCGATGGCACGACCCTGAAGATCGCCGACAATTCGCCGAAATCGGCGATCGGCGGCGTGCCGAAATTCGTCAAGGACGGCAACATCACGCCCGACTTCTTCGCGGTCAACACCATGCAGCCGCCCTATCAGCCCAGCAACAACAAGCCGGCACCGGGCGGCGATCCGGCCCTGGCCGATCCCAGCATCGCCACCACCCTGCCGCCGCAGACCATGCAGAACATCGGCGACCTGCTGTCGGCCAAGGGCATCACCTGGGCCTGGTACAGCGGCGCTTGGGCCGCGGCGCTCGACGGCAAGGGCGGCGCGCCGATCTATTTCCAGACCCATCACCAGCCGTTCAACTACTTTGCCGACCTGGCGCCCGGCACGCCGGCCCGCGCCGAGCATCTGCGCGACGGCGGCATCGACGGTGCCGCGTTCATCAAGGCGATCGATGCCGGCACGCTGCCCCAGGTCGCGTTCTACAAGCCGCAGGGCAATCTCAACGAACACGCCGGCTACGCCGACGTCCAGTCGGGCGACCAGCATCTGGTCGACGTGATCCACCATCTGGAGAAGAGCCCGCAGTGGAAGCACATGCTGGTCGTCGTGACCTATGACGAGAACGGCGGCTTCTGGGATCATGTCGCCCCGCCCAAGGCCGACCGCTTCGGCCCCGGCACGCGCATCCCGGCCTTCATCATCTCGCCCTATGCCAAGCGCGGCTATGTCGATCATTCGACCTATGACACGACCTCGATCCTGCGCTTCATCACCCATCGCTTCGACCTGCCGACCCTGCCCGGCATCAAGACGCGCGATGACGCGTTGGCCGCGAGCCACAGCCCGGCGCTGGGCGACCTGACCGGCGCGCTGAGCTTCAAGAAGAGCTGAGCGGAAGGATCGGGCGGATACTTAGCTTCCGCCCGATCCTTCCTCGATCAGCCAGGCCCTGAGCCGGGCGATCTTGGGTCGGGTCGCGATCGCCGCCGGGCAGACCAGGTGAAAGCCGTACTGGCCGGGCATGTCGAGCGTGAAGGGCCGCACCAGACGACCCTGCATCAGATCGTCGCCCAGGATGGTCGAGCGGCCCATGGCGACGCCCATGCCGACCGCCGCCGCTTCCAAGCCCACACCGATATCGTCGAACAGCACCAGGTCGCGCGGCTTCAGCTCCGGCACGCCGGCGGCCGCGAGCCAGCGCGCCCAATAAGGCCGCTCGATCAGATCCAGCAGCACGTGATGCTGCAGGTCCGCCGGCGCGCGGATCGCGTGCGGTCCTTCGAGCAGCACCGGGCTGCACACCGGATAGACCTGATCGTCCAGAAACCGGTCGGCGCGCAGACCCGGCCAGGGCCCGACGCCATGGCGGATGGCGGCATCGACGCCCTCGCGCGCGAAGTCGGTGTAATAATTGCTGGTCAGCAGATGCAGTTCGATACCTGGAAATCGCTCGCGAAACCGCCCGAGCCGCGGCGCCAGCCATTTGACCGCGAACGAGGGCGAGACATTGACCGTCAGCACGCCCTTGACCTCGTGCTCGATCACGGCGGCAACACCTTCGGCCAGCCGATCGAATGCGTCGGCCACGATCGGCAACAGCGCCTCGCCGGTCTCGCTCAGCACGAGCGTATGAGGCATGCGTTTGAACAAGGAGACGCCCAGCCGCTCCTCCAGCCCGCGAATCTGGTGGCTGATGGCGCTCTGCGTCACGTTCAACTCGGCCGCCGCCCTGGTAAAACTGAGCAAGCGGGCGGCCGCTTCGAAGGCGCGCAATCCATTCAAGGGCGGCAGGCGGCGTTCCATGAGCACCCCATGAGATTATCTCATGCACGCTAGAGAAAGCCGCGTTTGCCGGCAAGAGGCTGCGGGATCAGGTTACCACTCAACGGCACTCACCGCCGAAAACTGACCAGACCGAGACCAGAAATGTTCGCCACCGCCGGCCGTATCGCCTTCGCCTCTCCCGCCCGCTCGTCCTCCATCCTCGCGACCGTGGCCCTCTGGGCCGACCGCGTCAGTCAGCGCCGCGCCCTGGGCTCGCTCACGATCGAGGCGCTAAAGGACATCGGCATCGATCCGGCCGACGCGATGCAGGAAGCCGCCAAGCCGTTCTGGATCGCCTGAACCCGAGCGCGATCCCGGCGATAAGGTCGGGATCGCTTCGATGGCGCTAGGGCGCACTGGCCACCGCCCAAGAGAAGTCGGTGTGGGTCATCGACTTCGTGAAGTAGATCGGGCTGTGGAAGAAATCGATCGGGTGCTTATAATCGGGCGGATAGTTCGCCGCAGCCGATGGCACCAGAGCCACGCCATGGCAGCTCACGCAATTCGACGTGATGCCGGCCGGAATCCCCGACGAGGTCTCCAGATACGGGTTGAAGCAGACGGCCATGGTCGTGCCGTGCGGCTTCGTCGTCTGGTCGTAGGCGGTGCAGGACGCGTAATTGTTCCAGGGTGACGGCAGGCTGGCCGGCTGCCCTGCCTTGCTGCCCGGAAAACCGTTCGGCGTGTCGGCGCCCGGCTGCCAATAGAACGTCTGCCAGGTCCAGAAGGTGATTTCCTTGGTATTCACGTGCATGGCGAGCAGCACGGCATAGTCGCCCGCCTTGGCCCCCGACTGCTGCGCTGTATTGAAGGCAGCCGCCTCCTGAGCATTCATCGAAAACGAATAGAACAGCGATAGCGGGCCATAGAGATAGGTCTTGCAGGCGAGGCCGGTTACCGGATTGGCTGCGGCAATCTCCGCCGCCGTGGCCGGACGCACCCCACCCGTGCCCTTCGGGTCGATGAGCACGCAGGTCGTCCAGGTGGCGGGCGTCGGATTGGTCTGGTTGGTCGATCCCGCCAGGCCCTGCCAGAGCGGCTGGGGCGTGAGCCCGGCCGCCGAGACGAGGCCCAGGACCGGCTTGGTCTCGATCGCCCGGTCCGGGAAATCGTCGACGCCCCGCTTTTCGCCGGTGGCACCGGCCGGCCAAGCCGCGTTCAGCGCATTGAGGCCCGATTGGGTGTTGTAGAAATAGACCGCATCCTGGGGCCCGGCATGGGGCGCCACGATGAAATCGGCGGCGGCCGGATCGAATTTGTTGAAGGAGACGACCTGCACGTCGGCAGGCCCGTTGGCGGCCGCCGCCAGCCCCTTCAGACGGGCCAGATGGCGAAACTGATTGGGCGAGATGAAGGCGCGCGGCGGCGCCCGATCCGGCTTGAGCAAGGCCGCGGCCGTGGCCACGCCACCGGTTCCGGTCGCCGGGAAGATCTCCTCCGTGCCGTACCAGGTTTCCCAGATCGGCAGGGGCTGGCCGTCATAGCTCTGACCGGAATCGGCCGCCATGCCGGCCCAAAGGTTCCAGGCATGCTCGCGCATCTTCGCCGTGTCGGACGTATCGACCCAATGGTCGATGACCGCCTTCGGCGTCGGAAAGCCGTATCCGGGCGGGATGGGTTTCGGCGTGATCTGCGCCATAGCGCCCGTCCCCACAAGACATCCTGCCACCAACAGAGCCGACGCCAAGCTGCGCGACGAGAATGGAAATCTCATGTCACCCCCCCGGTGAGGTTAAACTATCCCTCATGAAGTCATATCAGACTCCCGCCGTGATTGAAACATATCGCGCGAAATTCCTGGCATACACTCGCCATAAGCTTGTGGAAGAGCGATCAGCGATCGATCCCGCCCAGGCAAAGATATTTGACCTCGAGATAATCCTCGATGCCGTATTTCGACCCTTCGCGGCCCAGCCCCGACTGCTTGACGCCGCCGAACGGGGCGACCTCGGTCGAGATGATGCCCTCGTTGATGCCGACGATGCCGTATTCCAGGCCTTCGGCGATGCGGAAGATCCGGCCGATGTCGCGGCTGTAGAAATAGGCGGCCAGCCCGAATTCCGTATCGTTGGCGAGCTTGATTGCCTCGGCATCGGTCTTGAATCGGAACAGCGGCGCCAGCGGCCCGAACGTCTCTTCTCGGGCGACCGCCATGTCCGGCGTCACGCCGGTGATGATGGTCGGCTCGAAGAAGCTGCCGCCCAGCGCGTGGCGCTTGCCGCCGAGCGTGATCTTGGCGCCCTTGGCGACCGCGTCGGCGATATGCTGCTCGACCTTTTCGACCGCCTTCACGTCGATCAGCGGCCCGATCACGGTGCCCTGGTCGAAGCCATTGCCGACCTTCAGCGCCGCGACCGCGTCGGCCAGCTTGCCGGCGAACGCGTCATAGACCTTGTCCTGCACCAGAATGCGGTTGGCGCAGACGCAGGTCTGGCCAGCATTGCGGTACTTCGACGCGATGGCGCCCTTCACGGCGGCATCCAGGTCCGCATCGTCGAACACGATGAACGGCGCGTTGCCGCCCAGCTCCATCGAGCATTTCTTGACGCTTTCGGCGGCCTGCTTCATCAGCACGATGCCGATCTCGGTCGAGCCGGTGAAGGTGATCTTGCGCACGATGTCGTTCGAGGTCATCTCGCCGCCGATCGCGCTGGCGCTGCCGGTCACCACGCTGAACACGCCCTTCGGCACGCCGGCGCGCTCGGCCAGTTCGGCCAAGGCCAGCGCCGAATAGGGCGTCGCGGTCGCGGGCTTCAGCACCATGGTGCAGCCGGCGGCGAGCGCCGGGCCGGCCTTGCGCGTGATCATCGCGGCCGGGAAATTCCACGGCGTGATTGCGGCACAGACGCCGATCGGTTCCTTCAGCACGATGATGCGCTTGTCGGCGCCGTGGGACGGGATCGTGTCGCCGTAGATGCGCTTGCCCTCTTCGGCGAACCATTCGATGAACGAGGCGGCATAGGCGATCTCGCCGCGGGATTCGGCCAAGGGCTTGCCCTGCTCCGCCGTCATCAGGCGGGCCAGATCCTCCTGATTCGCCATCATCAGGTCGAACCATTTCCTGAGGACGTTGGCGCGTTCCTTGGCGGTCTTGGCGCGCCAGCCGGGCAGCGCCGCGTTGGCGGCCTCGATCGCGCGGCGCGTCTCGTCGGCGCCCATGTTCGGCACGGTGCCGAGCGGTTCGCCGGTGGCGGGATCGGTCACCGCCAAAGTCTTGCCGCTGTCGGCCGGCGCCCAGGTGCCGTCGATATAGCCGTGCTGGCGGAATAGCTTGGTGTCGGTCAATGACTGCATGGCGTTTCTCCCGATCAGATCTGCGCCCTTCAGACGCGTTTGAACTGCTTGCCGAGCCGGAGGCCCTGGCTCTGGTAATTCGACCCGATGCCCTGGCCGTAGAGCTTGTCAGGTCGTTCGGTCAACCGTTCGTAGACCAGCCGGCCGACAACCTGGCCATCCTCGATTAGGAACGGCACCTCGTGCGCGCGCACCTCGAGCACCGCCCGGCTGCCGGCGCCGCCGGTCTCGTTCAGGCCGAAACCGGGATCGAAGAAGCCCGCGTAATGTACCCGGAATTCGCCGACCAGGCTGTCATAGGCCAGCATCTCGGCGGCATGGTCGGCCGGCACCACGACCGATTCCTTGGAGGCCAGAATATAGAAATCATTCGGATCCAGGATGATGCCGGTACCGCCGCGGCGATAGACCGGCTCCCAGAAATCCAGCGGTTCGTAATGGCCGATCCGGGCGAGATCGATCAGGCCGGTATGGCTGCGCGCGCGATAGCCCACCAGCCCGGTGTCCGGATCGCCCTGGATATCGACGGTGAAGGCGAGCCCGCCCTTGATGTTTTCCTGGCCCGGCGCCGTGTCGTTCAGGCCGACCGCCTGATGCAGCGCGCGCAGCGAGGAGTCGTCGTGGCTGGGCTCGCCCCGGCGCAGGCGCAATTGCAGCAGCTTGGTGCCGGTATGGACGCGCACGCTAAAGGCGCGCGGGCTGATCTCGGCATAGAGCGGACCGGCGTAGCCGGCCTGGACCCGGTCGAACTCGGTGCCGTGATCGGTGATCAGCCGGGCGAACACGTCCAGCCGGCCGGTCGAGCTCTTGGGATTGGCCAGCGCGGTCAGGCCGGGCGTCAGCGCGACCGATTCCAGCAGGGGCACGATATAGACGCAATGGCGCTCCAGCACCGCGCCCTCGCTGAGGTCGATCGCATGCATCTCGACCGTGTCGAGCCGCTGCTTGACGGTCGAGTTCCGCCCGGGCAGGAAGCTGGCGCGGACCCGATAGGCAACGCTGCCCAGGCGAAGATCGATGCTCGCCGGTTGGACCTGATCGTCGGGGATCGGCTGCGTCGCCGTGATCACGCCCTGCGCGATCAGCGCGCGAAGCGCCTGCGACGGCAAGATGCCCGCGGTCAATTCCTTCTGGTCGCCGTCACTCATCCTTGAACCGCCTGCTCGCTATCGCCCGACCTTCCCGCAGGAAGCCTCAAATCGGCCCGAGAGACAAGCCGAGCCATCATTTCCTGCGCGGCGACTTCTTGCGCCCAGCCTGCTCGCCTTCCTTGCGCTGGACGAACAGCCGACCGGCCTGCTGGGCAGCACCGCGGTGCAGGTAGTTGCCGCAGTCGAAGCGCTGGCCGTCGTAGGTCACCGACAGTTCGAACTTCTGCGGTCCGACTTCCCGGATATCGATCGTCGCTGCCACCGGCCGGGCCATCGTTCCGCATCCTCCATCGTCCCGCCGCCACCTTAGCCTGCCGGCGACCCGTTCGACGAGGGCGCGGTTTCCGGCATCGCCAGCAGCAGCGCGACGAAGGCGACCGCCGCCACGGCGCCGGCCGCCAGAAACGCCGGGCTATAGCCGAAATGATCGACGACCAGACCCGCGGCCAGCCCGCTGGTCGAGGCGCCGATGCCCTGCACGGTCGCGACCGCGCCCTGGGCCAGATTGAACCGCCCCGTGCCGCGTGTGACATCGGCCAGGATGAGCGGCGTCAGCGCCCCGAAGATGCCGGCACCGACGCCGTCGAGCACTTGCACCGCGATCAGCCAGGCGCTGTCGTCGGACAAGGTGTAAAGCACGGCCCGGATCGGCAGGATGGCGAAGCCGGCCAGCAGGATCGGCTTACGCCCCAGCCGATCCGCGGTCCGGCCGACGAACAGCGCGATCGGCAGCATGATCAGCTGTGCCGCGACAATGCAGGCCGACATCATCGCGGTCGCATAGGCCGGGTTGGCGGCAGCGAGTTTCTGGCCGACCAGCGGCAGCAGCGGCGCATTGGCGAAATGGAACAGCATCGCCGAGCCGGCGAAGACGACGAGCGGCCGACTGGCAAGCAGCGCGCGCCAGCCGGCAGCCCCTTCGGGTTCGCTGCTCTCGCCCGCATCGGCGCCCCGGGCGCGGTCGTAATCGATCGCGTCGCCGGGGATCGACAGGACCGCCACCACCGCCGCCGCCCCAAACAGCGGCACGAGCAGGAACACCGCCCTTTGGCCGAAGGCCCAGCCGACCGTGCCGGCGACCAGGGCGATCGCGACATTGCCGGCATGGTCGAATGCCGAGTTGCGTCCCAGCCGGCGGGCGAGCGCGCGCCGGGCGACAAGCCCCAGCGTGATGGCCGCGACCGCCGGCCCCAGGACGTCGCCGGCGATCGCCATCAGACCGTTGGCGATCAGCACCGGCCAGAAGGTCGGGGCGGCCCAGATCGCGACGGCACCGAGCGCGATCGCGGCCAGCGACAGCACGACGATCGCACGCTTGGCCCGGGTCCGATCGATCGCACCGCCGATCGGCGTCTGGAACGCGAGACCGATCAGGCCCGACAAGGTGGTGACCCAACCGACGCCCGCCTGGCTCCAATGCTGCTGCGTGATCAGAAAAACGTTGAGATAGGGCCCGAGCGCGCCGCGCACGTCGGCCAGCAGAAAATTCGCCGCATCGAGCGACACCGGGCGAAAGCGGCGCGAACCGGTCGACGGCGTGGAAATGGTTCAGGCTCCCCGTTGATCGACGTACGGCACCATCGATCAACGGGTCACCCCTGTTCCGCGTTCCGATCAGGCGATGGCGGACCCGCGATATCGGGACAGCCGGACCGCGGCGATACCCAGCCCGATGAAGATCACCAGGTTGATGCCTTGCGAGATCGCGAACGGCGGTTCCGACAGAGTCGGCGCCGCGGCCTTCAGCACTGGCACCTTGCTGAACGCCTGGGCGATCGCCACGAAGAACAGAAAATACAGGCTGGCGACCATGCCGCCGGCATAGACCCAGCGCCAGAATCCCCCCAGATGACCGACGGTGCGGGCCAGGAGCACGGCGGCCAGCACGACCAGCGCGATGGCCCCGACGATATGCGACGGCAGGACCGCGGTGACCGGGAACAGAAAGCCGGTGGCGCTGGTCGCCACCGCGGTGAGCAGGAACAGCCAGGTCCAGACGATGGGCAGGCGAAGGCCCAGCAGGGCAAGGACCGCCAGGATGCCGGTCCCGATCGCGATCAGGCTGATGATCGTGTGGAAGCCCAGGAGGGTGGTCGGGTCGAACATGATGGTGCGTCCTTCGCGAAGCGGGTTCAGCCGATCAGCGTGGCCTCGAGCGTGATCTCGGTCTTGAGCAGCTTCGAGACCGGACAGCCGGCTTTGGCCATGCCGGTCAGCTTCTCGAATGCGGCTTGATCGGCGCCCGGGATCTTGGCGGTCAGCGTCAGATGGACGGCGGTGATGGCGAAGCCGCCATCGACCTGCTCCAGCGTGACTTTGGCCGTGGTGTCCATCTGCTCCGCCGTGAATCCTGCCTCGCCCAGGATCAGCGACAGCGCCATGGTGAAGCAGCCGGCATGGGCGGCACCAATCAACTCTTCGGGATTGGTGCCCTTCTTGCCCTCGAACCGGCTGGCGAACCCATAAGGGTAGGCCGCGAGCGCACCGCTCTCGGTCGAAATGGCGCCCTTGCCGTCCTTGAGGCCGCCCTGCCAGACGGCCGAGCCTTGACGATTGATCTTCATCGGAATTCTCCTAGTCGGGATGGCGGGATCAAGCCTTGATGAAGTCGAGCAGATCGGCGTTGATCTGGTCGCGCAGGGTTTCGCACATGCCGTGCGGCGCGCCCGGATAGAGCTTGAGCGTGGCCCCCTTGACCAGCTCGGCGGACAGGACGCCGGCGTCGGCGAACGGCACGATCTGGTCGTCGTCGCCATGCAGGATCAGCGTCGGCACGTCGATCTTCTTGAGATCTTCGGTGAAATCCGTCTCGGAGAACTGCTTGATGCAGTCGTAGAGGCCCTTGAAGCCGCCCAGCATCCCCTGCAGCCAGAACCCGTCGCGGATGCCCTCGGAGACCTTGGCGCCCGGACGGTTATAGCCGTAGAACGGCAGGGTCAGATCCTTCAGGAACTGCGACTTGTCGGCCGTGAAACCGGCCCGGATGCCGTCGAACACCTCGAGCGGCAGGCCGCCCGGGTTGGCGGCCGTCTTCAGCATCTGCGGCGGCACCGCGCTGATCAGCACGGCCTTGGCGACCCGCTTGGTTCCGTGACGGCCGATATAGCGCGCGACCTCGCCACCGCCGGTCGAATGACCGACATGGATTGCCTGCTTCAGGTCGAGATGTTCGGTCAGTGCCGCCAGATCGTCGGCGTAGGTATCCATGTCATTGCCCTGCCAGGGCTGGCTGGAGCGGCCATGGCCGCGGCGGTCATGGGCGATGACGCGGTAGCCGCGCGATCCCAGGAACAGCATCTGGCTGTCCCAGGCATCGGCCGAGAGCGGCCAGCCATGGCTGAACACGATCGGCTGCCCCGAGCCCCAATCCTTGTAATAGATCTCGGTGCCGTCCTTGGTGGTGATGATGCTCATATCCAGGGCTCCTGTTCCTTTGGCGGGTCGATGACGGTCGCGGCAAAAGCGGCGACCGGGAGATCGGCGGCGGCGCGCAGGCCGCCGGCACCGATCAGAACGGCGCGCCTCGAAGCAGCGGCGCGGGCGACGAGGCGGCTGAGCATACCAGCCAGCGAACTCGGCGGCATTGCACGATCATCCTGCGATTTGTCCGATAGCACGGTGCCGTCCGCCGTCGAGGTCGCCCAGCACGGCGGCCGCGCGGACCAGATCGGCCGTCGTCAGGCCCTCTTGAAACCGACCGTAGACCGAACCCAGGAGCTCCTGTGCCGGACCGATCCGTCCCCCGTTGCGCCACAGCTGCGCAAGGCTGGTCGCAGCGCGCAGCTCCCACGACAGCGCCCCCTGCCGGCGGGCGAGATCGAGCGACCGCCGGAACAGATCCTCCGCCTCGCCGGCCTGACCCTGGGCCAAGAGGGTAGTGCCCCGGCCTCGTAAGATCTCGGGCGCGCACCAATCGCCGAGCCCGCTTTCGGCCCGCAGCATCGCCTCCAGGCCGGCCAGGCCGGTATGCAAGGTCGCCAGAATATCGATGTGGTGGGGACCCAGGGCCGCCTGCCGCACGGCCGCGGCCCGCTGCTCGAACGAGGCGGTCCCCTCGTCGGGGCCGAGGGCCATGACCGCCTCATAGCTGCGGCCGAACCCGCGCCAATAGTCCGACAGCAGCGTGGTCGCGTGCTGCGCCAGGATTGCAAGGTAGCGTTCGAGCCGCGCGATATCCCCGGTCCAGAACGCGACGGGACAGGCCGAGGTGGACAGCATGGCGCAGAGCGGCGGGGCGAATTCGAGCGACAGGGCGCGCTGCACGCCCTCCTCGGCCGCCGCCAGGGCCTGATCCGGCAGACCCTGGATCCACAGGATGCGCGCATAGTGCGAGCGGACGGCGACCTGATGGTCGTATTCATACAGGCCTTTGTGCGCGGTCCGGATCGTACCGGCCGGATGGGTCAGCGCGCGCTCCGCGTGATGGCGCGCCTGCGCATGCCGACCGACCAGATGCAGCGCCAGCGAGATCATCCGGTCGTAGATCAGGATGGCGCTTGGATCGCCCGACGCCTCGGCGACAAGGCCGAACCGTTCGACGAAGGCGAGTGCCGCCGGATACTCGCCCTGGGCGTAGCGCTCGCGCGACAGGCCCCACAGCGCGCGCAGCTGATAGAGCCCGGCGCCCAGGCGATCGGCGATCTCCAGCGCGCGGGCCGAGGCGGCGGCCATGCCGGGCACCGGCCCCTTGGTATTGAAAATGGCCGACGCCAGGGTGATGTTGAGTTTCATCTCCCGTTCCGGATCGGGCCCGGCGGCACCGATTCGCTCCAGCGCGCGCTCCAGATGCCCGCGATATTCGTCGACCAGCGACAGGGCGAACCACAGCGGCGCCGACACGGCGACGAGCGTCATGCCGACCGACACGTCGCCGCCGGGTGAAAAGGCCCAGTCCAGCGCGCTGCGCACATCGTCGATCCGCCAGGCATAGCGGGCGAGCCAGATCCCCAGCGGCTGCGCCTCCCAATCGGCCTCGGCCCGTTCGAGCAGGCTGCAGCATTGCAGCGCATATTGCCGGGCGATGGCCGGTCCTTCGTCGCTGTCGCGCAGCTTTTCGGCGGCATAGGCGCGGGTCATGTCGAGCAGCCGGTAACGCACCGCCTCGCCGTCGATTTCCGCCACCACGAGCGATTTCGCGACGAGGTTGGTCACCCCGGCCAGCACGTCGACCGCCGAGATTTCCGCGCCGACGCCCAGCGCCGTCGCCTGGTCGAGCGCGAAGCCGCCCTTGAACACCGACAAGCGCCGGAGGATCCGCTGCTCCGGCCCCGGCAGGATCTCGTAGCTCCAGTCGAGCGTGGCGCGCAGCGTCTGATGGCGCGGCAAGGCCGTGCGACGGCCCTTGGTCAGGATCGCGAACCGGTCGTCGAGCCGCGCCGCCAATCCGTGGATGCCGAACAGATCGACGCGGGCCGCCGCCAGTTCGATCGCCAGCGGAATGCCGTCCAGGCGCCGACAGATATCCCCGATCACCGGCAGGTCGGTCTCGTGCGGCATGAAGGTATCGAGGCTGGCCATGGTCCGCTCGACGAACAGCTCGATCGCTGGGAAGGCCAGCGCCTCGGCCAGCGTCATTGGCATCGATTCCGGCGGCAGGCCGAGCGCCGGCAGGCGATGGACCCATTCGCCTTCCGCATTGAGCGGCTCGCGGCTGGTCGCCAGGATATGGACGCCCGGTGCGCCCCGGAACACCGCCTCGGCAAGTTCCGCCACCGCGGCGACCAGATGCTCGCAATTGTCGAGTACCAGCAGCATCTGCCGGTTCCGCAAACCCGCGATCAAGCCCGGGATCGGATCCTGCGCCGACACCTGCAGACCGAGCGCCGAGGCGAGCGCGCTGGGCACCCGCAGCGGATCGGTCAACGGGGCCAGGCCGAGAAAGCACGCCCGGTCGCGGTAGCTCGCGACCAGCTGTTCGGCCACGGCGAGCGCCACCGTGGTCTTGCCCATGCCGCCCGGGCCGACGATGGTCAGGAAGCGCTTCTGCACCAGCCGCTCCGCCAAGCCACTGACGATCTGAGCGCGGCCGATCATCCGCGTGACCGAAGCCGGCAGATTATGTTCGGCCGCCGGGGCCGCGACGGCCGCCGGACTTTCGCCGTGATCCTCGGTGATCGGCGCCACGAAGCGATAGCCGCGGCCGGTCACGTTGACGATGTAGCGCGCGCCGGTCTGGCCGTCGCCCAGCGCCTTGCGCAGGGCCGCGATATGGACCCGCAGCGTGGTGTCGTCGACAAAGATATTCGGCCACACGCGCGCAACCAGCTCGCCTTTGGCAACCAGCTCGCCGCGGTATTCGACCAGAACGTTCAGGATTTCGAGCGCGCGGCTGCCGAGCCGCAACGGCCGGTCGCCTTCGAACAGGACCTGCCGCCCGGGGAACAGCCGGTAGGGGCCGAACGACACCATACGGTTGGGGGCGAACTCCGTGTTGGCCGTCATCCGCCCTGCACCCCTCCTTGTACGCAACCATCGGAAAAGTGCGCGGCCCACCACCATAAGGTGACGGATATCCAGAGAGAAACGCAAGCGGGTCTAGCAGGATACCGCGATGGTCCGGCGCACGGTCTCGCAACACATCTTCACAGGCCTTTACACCCGCGGGACCGGACGCCCGGGCATGATCCTCTCGACGAACGGGAGCGCGTCGTCGACCCGTCGATCCTCAAGGGGAGCCCGACCATGTCCAAATTAGTCGAACCCGCACCTTTCGGCGACCGTTCTCATCCGGTCGAGCCCGGCCTGCTTGCCGAAGTGGTGGTCAAACTACTGGACGAGGCCGGCCGGGCGCTGGGCAGGGACAGCGAGGCCGCGCGATCCGGCATCGCCCGCGCCGTGGCGCTGCTGATCGCCGCGCGCGATCGATCGGATCTCCCCGCCGACAGGCCCGCCGGCGCGCCGTCGCGCGGCGGCCTGGCGCCCTGGCAGATCCGCTTGGTCAGGACCCATATCGAGGCCCATCTGGACACGGCAATCCGGATCGAGGATCTGACCGTGATCACCCGCCTCAGCCCCAGCTATTTTTCCTCGGCCTTCCGCCGCAGCTTCGGCGAAACGCCCCATGCCTATCTGGTGCGCCGCCGGATCGTGCGGGCGCAGGAACTGATGCTGATGACCGACGAACCCTTGAGCCAGATCGCGCTCGCCTGCGGTCTGTGCGACCAGGCCCATCTGTCGAAGCTGTTCCGCCGCGCGACCAACATGACGCCCAATCTCTGGCGCCGCGAACGGCGCAGCGCGCCCGGCCTCGCGTTCGCCGCGTGACCACAGGGCCCAAGCCATGCCGACGCTCGTGACGCCCGCCTCCGCCAACCCGGTCCTCGATCAGACCACGCAGCGGTTCATCGACGACCTGACGGCGTCCGGCGGCCTGCCGCTGGAGACCACCAGCATCGAGGCGGCACGCGCCTGGCTCGCGACCATTCAATCCGGGCCGATCGACAAGCCGCCGGTCGATCTGGTCGATCTGGTCTGGCCGATCGGCCCGACCGGGTCGGTCGAGGTCCGCATCCTGCGGCCCCAGGGGATCAACGGCCCCCTGCCCATCGTGCTCTATCTGCATGGCGGCGGCTGGGTCATGGGCGACCGACAGACCCACGACCGGCTGGTGCGCGAACTGGCGGTCGGTGCCCAGGCGGCCATCGTGTTCGTCGAGTATGCGCGCGCGCCCGAGGCGCAGTATCCCGTTCAGAACGAGCAGGCCTATGCCGCCCTGACCCATCTGGTGGCCCATGCCCGCGCGCTGGGTCTCGATCCCAGCCGGATCGCGATCGCGGGCGACGGCTGCGGGGGGGCGATGGCGGCAGCGCTGCTGTTGCTCGCCAAACGACGCAAAGGCCCGGCCATCCTGTTCCAGCTGCTGCTCTGTCCGGTCACGGCACCGCTGTCCGACCGGGGGTCGGGCAAGCTGTTCGAGAGCGGTCCCTGGTTGACGCAATCGACCTTGGCCGCGTTCTGCGCCGCGCAATTCCCGGATCGGTCGGTGCTCAAGACCGACGCCGTGCCGCTCAACATCGCCTTGGCGGATCTGGAAGACGTGCCGCCGACCCTGCTGATCACCGCCGAAAGCGATATGATGCGCGACGACGGCGAGGCCTATGGCCGCCGCCTGATGCAGGCCGACGTGGCCGTGGTCGCAACCCGCTATAACGGCACGATCCGTGATTTCGTCATGCTCGACGCCTTGGCCGACACGCCGCCTGCCCGCGCCGCGGTCGCGCAGGCGACCCACGCGTTGCGAACGGCGTTTTACGGCTAATTCTGCCGGCGTCGCCCGCCGCACGCCCCTATATGCGCCCGCTCCGCGCAAGGGCGGTCGTCAGCCACGCTCGCACGGCCCCACGCGTGAGAAAACCCACCCGTTCGGCCAGAATTATTAATCGACAATTCTCATAATTTATTCATGAGGCCCACAATAACTGGAACGATATTTTCAGCCGTGCGTATATTATTTCGATAATTCTCAATTGATAATTGCATGGCCACCGGGAACATTTCAGGCAAGACGTTAATGCCGTGCTCCGCACGCAGCCTTCAGCCGCCGGTTGGACAGGTAACGCAGAAATGGCCACGATCGAAGATCACGCCACGCCCTCCAGCGATGCATCCATGGAGAGACTGCTGACCGCCGTGTTCATGGCCATCAGCGTCCCTGTCGCCATTACGGACGACGAACTGCGTTTCATCACGGCCAATATTCGTTTCCTGAAATCCTTCGGCGTTACGCCGCGGGAATTGGCGGGACGCAACCTCACCGACCTGATCATCCCCTTCGATCAGACCGCCCTGGCGAAGGCCAGGGCAGAGCAATCAGCCGACGGCCGCCCGTTCGATATTGTCGGGAAACCGGCCCATTCCGACGCTGTCGCACAAATCGTCGCGCGGGTCGAGACCGTCAGCCAGTCCGGCTTCAAACGCATTCGCGTCATTACCTTGATCGAGCCGAACGCCGCGCCGAAGGCGGCCCCCGATGGCGCCGGTGACGGGGTGCCTGCCCTGCTGCGGGCGACCCCCGCCGGACCGGTCGTTGTCGCGGGCGCGATCAAGCTGATCGGCCTCGATGAGGTCCGAGCGGGGCTCGGGGACCGCTGGCCGAGCCACGCCGAGCGGGTCATGACGATCGCGGAACGCATCATCCGTCGCCGAATGCTGCCCCAGGATCTCGTCTCGCGGACGGACGATCAGGGTTTTGTGATCTGCTTTGCCGGCGGCACCGAGGACGAGGCCGCGTTTCGGGCCGGCAGCATCGCGCGCGAGATCCGCGAATTCCTGATCGGCGAGTCCGATGATCCGGCCGCGGCGGCCGTCAGCGTCGTGACACGCGCGCTCTCGATCGGGCCCGAGGAAGCGGCAGACCCGGACTCCATCCTGCGCCTGCTCGAGACTCGCTTGGCCGCGGCCCGGGAGCAGGCCGTCCGCTTGGCGGAAGAGGATTTGGAGCGGATCCTGCTGGAGGCAAGATTGGAACCCTTGCGGCTACACGACCGGAATGGCAAGGTCACGCCGATCGCCTATGCGGGCCTGTCGCCGGAACTTCAGGGGCGGCTCGATATCGTTGCCGGAACATTGCCACCCGCGCGCTTTGCCGCTCTTGGCACGGAACTCCTGCTGCTGACCTTGGCGAGCGAATGGGCCCTGGCCAAGGTTGCCGGCCTCGAAAAAAATGCCGACGCCGCCCCCCATGCGCCGGTCGACGTGTATGTCGTCCCGCTCGATTACACGATCTTCTCGACACGCCGGAAGCAGGACGCGATGAACCGGATCTGCCGCGACTTGCCGGCTGCGGTGCGCGAACGGTTCATCCTGAGCGTTTGCAACATGCCCCGGACCATCACCCAATCCCGGCTCCAGGAGATCGTCGGCCAGCTGAAGTCGTTCGCCCGCGGGCTTGGTCTCGAATTGCGGCATGCCGCCGATGTTCCGGCCGACCTGTTTCAATGCAGGTTCGCCCTGGTCATGCTTTCCGCCGAGCGCCTGCTCGATCCGGACAAAGCCCAGAGCGTGCGGAAGATGGTCACCCGCGCACGCGCCGCCAACGTCCGGCTCGTCGCCCGCGATGCGGCGCCCGAGCAGGTTCCGGCGCTGACCGCGCTTGGCATCGACTACCATGTCCTGGATCCGACGGTCGCGCTGCTGCCGCGCAAGGCCGAAATCAAGCCGACCGAATCGTCGAATGCCTTGGGCCGCTTCGCAGCCTATCAAGCCGCCGTCGATGCCAGTGCCAGTGGGCTGCTGGTGACGGATCCGTCGCGCCCCGACAATCCGATCATCCTCGCCAATCCAGCCTTCTACCGGATGACCGGATATGGCCCGGAGGAGGTCATGGGCCGCAATGCCAGGTTCCTTCAAGGTCCCGCGACGGACCGGGGCATTGTCGGAGAGATCCGCCAGGCGATCGAAAAGGGCGAAGCCATCACGCGGCGGATCCTCAATTATCGGAAAGACGGCAAGGCGTTCTGGACCGAGATGACCGTGGCACCGGTCTTTGCCGAAGACGGCCGGATCGCCAATTACATCGGCATTCAGAGCGACGTCTCCGAGGAACACCGCGCGAAGGCGGCCCATCGCAAGATCTCGTCGCTGTTCGAGCGCGTGACCGAGACGATGCCCGGCTTCATCTTTCAGCGCACGCTGTCACCCGACGGGCATATCGAATTTCCCTATCTCAGCCGGTCCTTCCAGCGCCTGATCGGATTGCCGGCCGACGTGCCGATGACGACGGATCTATGCAAAACGCGCATCCATCCGGACGATGTCGAATTCGTGGAAGACGCGATCCGGCGCTCCGCGCGCAATCAGGCCGCAGTTTCCCTGGAATACCGCCTCGTGCGGTGGGACGGCGAGTTGCGCTGGGTCAGCACCAATTCCACGCCGATCGTCCAATCCAACGGGGTCACCGTCTGGAACGGCATCTCGGTCGATATCACGAGCCAGAAGAAAGACTGTCCCATCTGGGCGAGTACGATGCGCTGACCGGGCTTTATAGCCGCGCGAAATATCACACCGTTCTGAGAGATCTGGCGCGCGGGGCCACACTCCACGATCACCCGGTTTCGCTGTTCGTCGTCGATGTCGTCAGCTTCCAGAAGGTCAACGAGTCATTCGGCTGGGCCATCGGCGACCAGATCATCATTCAAATCGCCGAGCGGCTGAAAACCCTGTTCGTATCGGAGGCCACGCTGTGCCATCTGGGCGGCGACGAGTATGCGATCGTGGATGGCTCGATCGCGGCCCCGGACGCGGCCGATAGCAAGGCGGCCGACATCTGCCTCTCGCTCGGCCGTCCTTTCGTCGCCGGCGACACGACGCTGCGCCTCCAGGTGAATGTCGGCGTGTCGCTCATCGGCAGCATGGCTTCGGTGGCCGACGAATCCCCCGGCGGCCTTGCCCATGAACTTGAGAAGCGCGCCGAGTTGTCGCTCGATGAGGCCCGCAGAATGGGCCCGGGAGCTCATTGTCTCTATCGGCCGGAGATCGACGACCGGCTGAGGCATAAAGCATTGCTGCTGCAGTCGATGCAGCGTGCGATCGAGGAACAGCAGTTCCGACTGCATTACCAGCCCATGGTGGAACTGGCATCGGGACGTATCGTCGGTGCCGAAGCGCTGATCCGATGGAACCACCCTACGCTCGGCATTCAGCGCCCCGACCATTTCATTCCGCTTGCAGAACAGTCGGGCTTGATCGTGCCGCTCGGTGCCTGGATCCTGCGGGACGCCGTTCTGGGCCTTCGCCGCTGGCAGAGCAGCGGCGGCGCTCGACCGAGCGTCGCCATCAATATCTCGGCGGCGCAATTACAGCGAGGCGACCTCCTGGCCCTGCTCGATGAGATGCTGGCCGATGGCGACGTCGATCCGGGCCAGATCGAACTCGAATTGACGGAGAGCGCGCTCGTCCATCCGTCCGATGACGTGATCGGTCTGCTTCGGATGATTCGGGGACGAGGCTTTCGCATCGCGATCGACGATTTCGGGACAGGACACTCGTCGTTGCAATATCTTCGGAAGCTCCCGATCAGCAAGCTCAAGATCGATCACAGCTTCATCCGCCAGCTCTCGCCCTCGTCGAGCGACGCCTCAACCGTGCGCGCCATCATCGGGCTCGGGAAAAGCATGAATCTCGAAGTCGTGGCCGAAGGCGTCGAAACCGCGGTGCAACGCGATTTCCTCGTATCCGAAGGCTGCCTCTTCGGCCAAGGCTACTATTTCAGCCCGCCCCTCACAGAAGAGAATTTCCGATCGATGCTGATGCAAGGCGATCCGCTGCCGTTGGTCTGAAACTGCCGCACCGGGTTTGCCGACCGCGAATTTTACCCGGGCCCGCCTACGACGCGAAACCGAGCCTGGGCGGCGCCACCGGATCGGATTTCACCATGAGAGCGGCATCCGGCGTCCGCTCGCCTCTCGATCGGACTCTCTCCTCCAGGAAGCTCTCGAGCGCCGTGATGTAGCTGCTGTCGCGGAAGACCAGCTCCTTGTTGCGGGCGACTTTGGCGCGGATGGCGCGCAGCGCGTCGGGATCGCGGCTCAAACCGACCGCCTTGGCGATATAGTCATCGAGCGATTGAGCGATCGTTTCCGTGACCTGCATGCGCCGCAGAATGGCGGCGGTATGCCGTCCACGCATCATTCCCGTCTCCAATGTCACGATCGCGGGATTCTGACTGAGGGAATCCAACGTCGATTTTCCGCCGGACCACCCAATCGTATCCAGCAGAATGTCGGCCTGTCCGAGGGCCGCCAGGAAGCGCGCCTGGTCCATCGCCGGCAGGAAAATGCAATAGTCCGCCGCATCGAGGCCGACCGAAGCGAACGCTTCCTGCAATCTGGTGCGCAGCACGCCGGTAACCGCCCGGCTTTTCGCGAATTCGATGAAGACGAACTGGCAATCGCCTGCCGCCAGCGCAATCTTCGGGAAGACCGGATCGAACTGGGGATGATATTTGTAGATCGCCTGGCCCGACCAATAGACGGTGGCGTCCGCGCGCATGCCGAAATCCGAACGAGTCAGCGTCGGCGGCGCAATCTCTGACGGCTCGTAGTAAAGCGACAGGTTCGGCATCAGGACCAGCTTTTCGCTGTAATGCGCCGCACTGTTCGGCGGCTCCATCAGAGCATTGCTGAGAAAGACGTCGATCGTAGCGAAGCCGGTCGTTTCCGGATGGCCCCAGCTGACGCATTGCAAGGGCGCCAGACGCATCGCACCGAGCCGCGCCGACATTGGGTCCATCCCGATCTCCGGATAGAGCACCACATCCGGTCCGTCACTGAGGATTCTGTCTCGCCATTCGCCGGTCGATCGCCCGCCCCCGACGAAGCCGGTGCAAAGCCCTGCCGCGAGGTCCGTTTGCGCGTCATGGGTCGTACCGGTGTGATAGCCGAAAATCTCGAAGCGCGTCCGATCGAACTGCTTCAGCCAGCCTTCGATGAAGAGCTTCCAGATCGTGTGGTCGTGAAAAAAGCCGCTGACGATGCCGATCCGGATCTTCCGGTCGCGCGGCGATGGCGGGGTGACCAGTGGCGTCGGATAGCGTGCCGCCATGACGCGGCACAGCAGCTCGCCGTATATCTTCTGCAGAGCGCGATCGTTGAAGCCCTGGTAGGCCAGGAAAAATGGCTGGCTGGCGCCGACGCCTTCGGCGAGATTCTCCAGCGAGATCACCGTTCCGGCATCTTTGCAGAGCCGTCGCAGCTCCCGCTGATACCGCGCCCGACTATCGAAAATCTCCTGTTCGTTCCGATAGAGCATCGGCAACTGCGCCATGCAGAACGCGACGCGGGCGGCACCATAATCCGGTTCGATCGCAAGCGCGCGCTCGTAACAGGCCGCCGCCTCGTCGAGCCGCCCGTCGATCTGGCAGATACAGCCGAGATTGTAATGCGCATCCGCACAGGTCGGCAGCAAAGCCAGCGCTTGGCGATAGCGTCGTTCGGCCTCGTCGGGATATCCCAACTCCTGCAGCACCGTGCCGAGATTGTTGAGCGCCGCCGCCTGGTCCGGTGCCAGTTCCAACGCCCTGCGATATGCCGCCTCCGCGGCGCGCCAGCGGCGGAGTCCGATCAGTAGGTTGCCCAGGTTGTAATAGGCCTCGGCATAGTCCGGTCGCCGCGCGATCGCGGCACGATAATGGGCCTCCGCCTCGTGGGCATTGCCGAGGTCCACCAGCGCGTTCGCGAGATTATAGAGAATGACCGACGAATCGGGACGAAGCTCCAGCGCCATCCGATAGCAGGAGACCGCCTCGGGCACACTGCCCAACTCGCGCAGCACCGTTCCGAGATTGCTGGCGATCTCGGCGCTGTCGGGACGCAGCGATGAGGCGCGGCGGTAGTGCTCGATCGCCGCCGGCAACCGCCCCAGGCGATGATACGCCCCACCCAAGCTGTTATGGTATGGCGCCGCCTCGGGATTGAGCTCTATGGCCCGACCGATCAATTCGATGGCGCGGTCCGACTGTCCGGCCTGATCCGAGATCAGCCCCAGCAGATGCAGGCTATCGGCATGCTCAGGATAGACCTCCAGGATTCGGCGATAGGTCGCCTCGGCCTCGCCGATCCGGCCCGCTTCGTGATGACCGATCGCGATATCGAACAAGTCGCCAAGGACGAAGGCGCCGGGCTCGGGGCAACTACTGACACTCATGAAAAGGTCCAGGAAAGGGGCTCGAGCACTCTCTAAGCAATCCATCGGCCAGGCAACGAACTCTGAATTATCAGCTGGTTAATTTGAAAAGTATCACAGGCAGGCAAACGACGCGGCAGAATTTGCTGGGCTATTCCTGCCATGCGGACAGCAGCCCTACTCCACCGCGGCACTCTTCGCCGGGGCCCGCGGTCGGTCGCCGTCCGTGCCTTTATGCATGGCGGCATAATAAGCCAGTAGCTGCCGTATGATCGCGTGGAGGACCGGCGCCACGAACGAGGCGCACGCCGGCAGGCGGGGGGCGAAGCGCTTTTCGAGACGGAAGCGCCGACCGCGGACCAGAAACTACTGCGGTCTCGACCGCGTTTCGGCGGTGAGATCCGCCTCCGGCAGGGCGTCGAGACGCTGTCGGATGCTGGCTGCCAGTTCGTAAACCCGTGCCAGCCGCTCGTCGTAGCTGCGTGCGGCGGCGGCGACATCGGCGCCGCAATGCGGGCAATCGGTCTCGTGCGGCCAGATATATTCGTGACAGCCCCGACACAGGCCGAGACGCGGCGGAATACGGCCGCCGCCGGCTTCGGGACGATCCTCGGGGGCAATATGCACCGGTCGACCGTCGTTGGCGCTCAACGCCGGCAATTTGTCGGCCAGAGCAGCCCGCTCTTCCGTCGGGATCGGTTCTTCGATCAAGGCGAATTCGCCGATCGCGAAACTGTCGGGCGGCGCTTCCTTGATCTTGACCACCCTCTCCCGCAGGCCCTTGCGGGCCAGATCCCGGACCCTGAAGTGGCAGTAGGGATTGTTGCCGCGCTTGCCCAGCAGCGAATGCGACGTCCAGGTGCAGCCGGCGCGGCAGACATCGGCATAGTAGCAGCTGCCGCAATAGCCCCACAGATCGGCCTCGACCGACCGGGTGCGGCCGAAACTCATGGCTTCGTTGTTCTGCCAGATGTCGGCCAGAGTCAGATCGCGAATATTGCCGGCGGCATAACCGTTCGTGGCCAGCGACGGGCAGCCCTTGATGGTGCCGTCCGCTTCGATGCCGATGACATTCTGGCCGGCGGCACAGCCGGTCCAATGCACCGCCTCGTTACCGAATCCCCGCCACAGCGATTCATAGGGCCCGAAATAGCCGATGTTGTTGCCGACCACCATGGTCATGCCGCGTTTCGCCCCCTCGCGATAGAGCCGGGCCAGTTCCGGCATGACGGCGATCAGGCGGTGCGGCTGCAACAGCAACTCGGGATTATCGACGGCATTCCCCATGGCGACCGTCAGCTGGATCTGCCAGTGCGTGGCACCCGCTTCGATGATCCGGTCCATCAGGGGTGCCAGATGCGGCAGCGTCTCCGCCCCGATCTGGGTATTGACGCTGATCGACAGGCCGAGGGCCTTCGCCCGGCTCAGCGCCGAGATCGCCTGGCCGAAAGAGCCGGGAACGCCGCGCACCCGATCATGCAGATCGGCCAGGCCATCGATGGAGACGCCGATGCCGGCCAACCCTGCGGCCTTGGCCTGTTCCAACCGCTCGTCGGTCAGGTTACGGGCGCCGGTCTGGATCAGACACAGGATGCCATGGCCGTGAATGCGACGCAGGATTTCGATCCAATCGCGGCGCAGATAAGCCTCGCCCCCGATTAGCGTAATCTCGCGCGTTCCCAGGGCCGCCATCTGATCCACCAGATCCAGGCATTCCGCCGTGGTCAGTTCGCTGCTGCGAACATGGCCGGCGCGCGAGCCGCAATGCATGCATTTCAGATTGCAGGCCAGGGTGGTTTCCCAGACGACATGGATCGGCACGAGCCGGACAATATCCTCGGTACTCCGCGCCCGGGGGATGGCGCGTTCGGACGACACAGCGATGTCGGTCATGGCCGCTCCGTGAGTTCAGGGGGGAATGGCCGGCCCAATCGCCGAAACGGTCAAGCCGGCCACGTCGTCAACGAGAAGGCGACTTGGCCAGGGCCGCCCGGGCGATGGCCACGGCGCCGCGTATGTCGCCTTGCTGCTTGTTCAGGGCCTCGGCCTGCGCCAGTACGGCCTTGAGATCGGCCAGATCGCCGCGCTGAATGCTTGCGCGGATGGTGACGCCGTAGAGGGTACCGATCGGACCGCCACCTGTTTCATCCTGCTGCGCCATGGTTTTGGCTCCACTCCGTTGCGCGCCGCCTTATTGGCGGCTCGACCAGGTCAGCGCTCGAGCCGCGCGATCTCGGTCTTCAGTTGTTCGATCAGGGTCGGCAGATCGCCATAGGTCTCGAGATAGGCTTCGGCCTGACAAACCAGGCTGTCCAGCTGCACGAGATCGTTCTTCGCCACGGCGGTATGGAGCGTGACGGCATAGAGCGGAATATGGGTCCCATGCGGCGGGACGGCATACATGGGACGGGGGACGGATCCGGACATGTTGAACTCCCTGTCTGATTGGATTGCGATTGCAGGTTCGGCGACGGGGGCTGGTTCAGCCCTTCTTGGCCGTGTAATGCGCCTTGGCGGCGGACAAGGCGGATCGCACGTCGCCATCGCGGGCATAGAGTTCCTGCGCCAGCGACAATGCGATCTTCAGGGCATCCAGATTGCCGCTGGCAATGGCCGTTCGGATGGCAACGCCGTAGGGCGGAATGGGCGTGGTCGGACTCGACATTACAACCTCCCGTGTGGTTGGAACCGCGAACAGGTCCGGACCGGGAAAGCGACCCCGTGCGACTTACGTTCCGCAGGAGACCGCCGCGTCGGACCGGACGGCACCGGGAAAGAAGACCACACGAGAAAGTATTTTACGACTCAATTTTAGATTTAATATCGCAATACGAGAAACTCTCGATCAATTTATCGTGGATTTATGCTGGAAATTGTTACCGATGCGGGCTCGCCGCTCAAGATAGGCTCCACCATGAGGGGTACCCTCTCCGATACCCAATCGCGGCTAGCACCAGGCCCTCCACCGCGACGCGTGCCGTGCTGAGATGTCGGTCGCCCCGCCCCACGCGCCTTGGGTACAGCGCTGATCGGTTGCGGAAGTATGGGTTATTATTGCCAATACCGGCCAAGTGTGTTGCCAACATCGCGGATTATTCCAGAAACAATAAGCAATATGTTTCGTGAAGAGCCGCTGCCGCCATGAAAGGCGGCGCCCGCCCAGAACGGGGCGCGGTGATGGGGGCTTACCCGTCGGGCACTCAGGCCCGGCGACCGTTCATGAGAATCATCGAGGATCATTATGGGTATTGAACAGAAGGTTGCCGTCATCACGGGCGCGTCTCAGGGCATCGGCGCGGCACTGGTCAAGGCTTTCCGGGGTCGGAACTATCGCGTCGTCGCCACGGCGCGTTCCATCCAGGAGACGAACGACCCGGATATTCTGGCCGTCCCGGGCGATATCGCCGATCCCCGCACGGCCGAACGCGTCATCGCCGCGGGCCTGACCCGGTTCGGCCGGATCGACACCCTGGTCAACAACGCCGGCATCTTCATCGCGAAGCCCTTCACCGACTATACGCCGGCGGACTACGCGACCTTCCTGGGCGTCAATCTCAACGGGTTCTTCTACATCAGCCAGCTTGCCGTCGCCGCGATGGTGAAGCAGGGCAGCGGCCATATCGTCAACGTCTCGACCAGCCTGGTCGACCATGCCAACAGCAAGGTGCCTTCGGTGCTGGCGTCACTGACCAAGGGCGGCCTGAATGCGGCGACGAAATCGCTCGCCATCGAATACGCGTCCCGGGGCGTTCGGGTGAACGCCGTGTCTCCGGGCATTATCAAGACGCCGATGCATTCCGTCGAAACGCATGAGGCGCTCGGCAAGATGCATCCGGTCGGCCACATGGGCGAGATCGGCGATATCGTCGATGGCGTCCTCTATCTCGAGGGGGCGAGCTTCGTCACCGGCGAGATCCTGCACATCGACGGCGGCCAGTCGGCCGGCCACTGACAGGAGGACGATCATGCCGATCGTGACGATCCAGATCACGCGCGAAGGCAGCACGCCGGGTGCGAATGCCGCCACGGCCACGGAGAAGGCGGCCCTCATCAAAGGCGCCAGCGAGCTGTTGCTGACGGTGTTGAACAAGCCGCTCGAGGCGACCTTCGTCGTCATCGAGGAGGTCGAGACGGAGAACTGGGGCTGGGGCGGCCTGCCGGTCGAGGAATACCGGCGGCGCCGCGCCGCGGGTGGCGGAGAGGATCGCCGGACGTGACGAGGCGCGTCAGCCGTCGGCTTCGGCCGATGGCAGTCCGACCGGCCGCTCGTCGAGTTGCCAGGCCGGCGACGCTTGCTCGATGAGGTCGATGAAGGCGCGGACCTTGCGCGACAGTAGGCGTGAGGTCGGGAAGACGGCCCGGATCGGCAGCGGCGGTGGCGCGAATTCCCGCAGCACTTCGATCAGGCGGCCGGCACGGCAAGCCTCGACGACCTGATAGCTCAAGGCCGACGCGATCCCGCCGCCGGCGATCGCGTGATCGATCGCCGCTTCGCCGCTGTTGCTGAAGAATTGCGGCGCCACCGGCACGGACGAGACCTTGCCGTCGGACCAGAACGACCATTCGCGACGGGACGCCGCGCCGGAGAAGGCGATGAGGCGATGCCCGCCGAGATCGCCCGGCAGGCGCGGAACGCCGTGCTGCGAGAGATAGGCAGGGCTCGCGACGAGCGTGCGCCGGGTTTGTCCCAGGCTGCGGGCGATCAATCCCGAATCGGCGAGGTCGCCGACCCGGATCGCGACATCGACCCCTTCCTCGACCAGACTGACGTAGTGGTTGGCGAGTTGCAACTCGACGCTGACCTTCGGGTAGAGTTCCAGATAGCGGGTCATCAGCGGCGTCGCATGCAGCCGACCGAACACCACCGGGACGGCGACCACCAGGCGGCCGGTCGGCTCGCCGCGCTCCGCCTGCGCCGAGAGTTCCGCTTCCTCCACTTCGGCCACGATCCGCCGCGCCCGCTCCAGAAAGCGGGCGCCGGCGTCGGTCAATCGAACCGATCGCGTGGTCCGCTGCAGCAGGCGTACGCCCAACCGGGTCTCCAGTCCGGCGATCAGGCGGGTGACGACGGACGGCGACAGTTCGAGTTTTCGCGCGGCGGCGGAGAACCCCTGGGCGTCGCACACCGCGATGAAAGCCTGCATCACCTCGAACCGATCGCTCATGACCATTCCCCCATCAGCGCGGCGCGTTTCGGATTATTGCCGAATCCGGCGAGGTGAGTTGCTGCCTCCGCCAATTGTTCCTGCTCCCAGGGAGAATAAATTTCAAGCGAGACCGTTGGCGTCTGCCGCCCGCGTCCGGGCCTGGATGCTCTAGCCAAGACGTCGGAAGGAATTTTCAAGATGTCCGCCCCGTACGTGCTCCCTTCGTCCACGACCGGCCGCCCACCGCGTGATGAGCCCAGCGCCTGGCGCTCGACGCTGTCGGGTGCCTGCGCCAGCCTCATCGGCATCGGCCTCGCCCGGTTTTCCTATACGCCGCTGTTACCGGCGATCATCGCCGCGCACTGGTTCGCCGCCTCTTCGGCGGCCTACCTCGGCGCCGCCAATCTGGGCGGCTATCTTGCCGGCGCGCTGCTGGCTACCCCGGCGGCAAGACATCTGCCCGCAGCCACGATCATCCGCGGCATGATGCTGCTGGCGGCCGTCGCGTTCTTCGCCTGTGCCTGGCCGGTCGACTTCGCCTGGTTCTTCACGTGGCGCTTCGCCTCCGGCATTTCGGGCGGTGCGCTCATGGTGTTGGCGGCGCCGACGATCCTGCCCAGCATCGCGCCAGCCCGGCGCGGGGTCGCCAGCGGGGCCATCTTCATGGGCGTCGGGCTCGGCATCGGGGTGTCCGGCACCCTGGTCCCCCTGCTGCTGCGGCAAGGCCTGGTCCAGACCTGGATCGGGCTCGGCGTGCTGGCCCTGGTCCTGACCGCAGTGGGCTGGGGCGGCTGGCCGGTTCAGGCGGCATCGACGGTTGCGAAGCATTCCGTCGCGACCGGGTCCGTTCCGAAGCTGCAACTGCGGGCGCTCTACCTCGAATACGGGCTGAATGCGGTCGGCCTGGTGCCGCACATGATCTTCCTGGTCGACTTCGTCGCGCGCGGTCTCGGGCAAGGACTGCAGGCAGGCGCCGAATATTGGGTGCTGTTCGGCATCGGCGCGATCGTCGGTCCGCTCCTGACCGGACACCTGGCCGACCGGACCGGCTTCGGACCGGCGTTGCGTCTGGCCTATTTCTGCCAGGGCGTGGCGGTCGTGCTGCCGCTCTTGGGGCTGGGCGCACCGGGGCTGATCGTGTCGAGCCTCCTCGTCGGTGCCTTCACCCCGGGCATCGTCCCGCTGGTGCTGGGGCGCGTCCATGAACTGCTGGCGCACCATCCGGCCGCGCATAAGAGCGCCTGGAGCCAGGCGACGACGAGTTTCGCCGTATTCCAAGCTCTCGCGGCCTACGGGCTGTCGTTCCTCTTCGTCAACAGCGGCGGCGATTATCGGCTGCTGTTCGTGGTCGGCGCCGCCGCCTTGGCCACGGCGCTGCTGGTCGATCTGGCGGTCGGGACGCGGCAGTCCGCAGGAACCCCGCCGCAATCCTGACGGAACCGCCGCCGTGAGGACCCTTGGCGCCCCATCAATCGCGCACCAAGGGTGTGCTCACCGGAATCTCATGCAGGCCGCTTGGTCCGGGGAATGAAGCCGGGCACGCCGGTATCGACCACGGCGTTGAAGCGGACTCTGGCCGTGACACCGTCTCGAATCTGCTGCATGGCATCGTCGGGCAAGGCCGAGATCTCGAAGTTCTCCTGGATATGGCGGGGGGACGTCGAGGTGGTCAGCAGAGCGGTACCACGCTGCACGGCCCAGGCCAGCGCAACTTGCGCCGGGGTCTTGTGAACGCGCCGCGCAATAGTCGTGATTACGGGATCGTCCGTCACCCGTGGCTCCATCGCGTGCCCCAGTGCGGCAAAGGCGAGGACGACGATCCCCTGTTGCCGGCAAAACTCGAGCAGTTCCCACTCCGGGAGATACGGATGGGATTCGACCTGCACGACCGCCGGCTTGATCCGCGCGATCGCCACGATCTCTTGCAACTGCTCCAGACCGATATCCGATAAGCCGATCGACTTGCACCGGCCCTCGTCCACCAGACGCTCCAGCGCCCGCCATGTGTCCGCCAAGGTAACCCCGGAATCGTAGACGACCCGGCCATGCTCGTCCCTCGGGTCCTGCTCGTCGCCGGGCTGGAAGGCGAACGGGGTGTGGATGAGATAGCAATCGGCGTAGTCGAGTTGCAGCCGCCGAAGGCTTGCCTCGAAGGCCGGTTTGACCCGCTCGGGACGATGGTTGTTGTTCCACAGCTTTGTGGTGACGAAGACGTCCTCGCGCCGGATCCTGCCTGCCTTGAACACCTCCTGCATCGCCTCGCCGACGGCGCTTTCGTTGCGGTAGCGCTCCGAACAATCGAGATGCCGAAATCCCGCTTCCAAGGCGTCTTTCGTCGCCTGCTTGGTCGCGACGGGATCGGGGATCAGCGTGCCGAACCCGAGGGCCGGCATGGCGCTGGGGCCGTGGGCGAGAGGGAGCGTCGTATAGCGAAGCGTGTCTGACGTTGTCATGATTGTGCTCCTTGTCTGGCCCCGATGGGACATCGGAGCCCTTGGGGAAGGTGCCCATTAGAGATCGGGGTCTGTCCGTTCATCGCGGAACGCCGTTCTCTGGGTGAAGGCGCCGGCCGAATTGCCGCCGAGCGCCACGGCGAGTTGCGTCGTATCGAGATATCGGGCCGTCTCCGCCCTGATGTGGCCCAGCAGCGCCTGCTGATAGGCTCGTTCCGCATCCAGCACCCGCAGGACGCCGGTTTCGCCGAGCCTGTAGCCTTCCCGGTTCAAGCGCAGGCTGGTTTTCGCCGCGGCGAGCGCGCGCTCCTGCGCCGCATATTCCTCGGCATCGTGGCTGATCGCCTGGAGCACGTCAGCCACCTGGCCGAGCGATTTCACGACGGTCTGCCGGTAATTGGCGAGGGCGGCCTTGTAGCCGTCGATCGCGCCGCGGCGATCCGCCTCGAGCGTACCGCCATGGAAAATCGGGCCGGCCAGTCCGGCACCGATGCTCCATAAGGTACTGCCCGGACCGGTGGCCGCCTGGGTGAGCGAAGCGGAAAGTGTGAGATGAGGATAGAGATTGGCCGTTGCCACGCCGATCGCGGCACTGGCGGCATGGAGCTCGGCCTCCGCCCCTTGGATGTCGGGCCGGTCATGGGCGAGTTCCGACGGCAGACTAACGGGCAAGTCCGGCGGCAATACGAAGTCGGCCAGGTCGAAGTCGGGCGCAATCCAGTCGGCCGGCCCCGCTCCTGCCAGGACAGACAGCGCGTGGCGTGCCACATCGCGCTGCTGAGCCAGCGGCGGCAGCAGCGTCTGGTCCTGGGAAAGCTGGCTTTCAGCGAGTGCCACGTCGACCTGGGTGACGCTGCCCGTGAGATGGGCCCTGCGGACCAGTTCGAGGTTCTCGCGATCGTCGGCGAGCAGGACCTGGACCGCGTCGATCTGCGCCCGGGCCGATGCCTCCAGGATGGCCTCGCTCGCGACATCCCCAGTCAAGGTCAGGTAGGCGGCCTCGAAGCGACGCTTCTGGAGATCGACGAGCGCGCCCTGTTGTTCGACGAGCCGCTGGGTGCCGCCGAAAATGTCGAGATCGAAACTGACCTGCGGACCGATCGCGTAAAGGCTCGATGTCGACGGCTGGGGCAAGCCGGCCGATCGTTGGCGGCTGAGCTGAGCGCCATAGTCGATCTGTGGATAGAGGCCGCCCTCCGCCGCCCTGACCGCCTCCGAGACCTGGGCGATCGTCGCGTCCGCCGCCGCGAGATCGAGATTGCCCTCGATCGTTCGGCGCATGACAGGGTCGAGCTTCGCCGAAGCGAAGGCGGACCACCAGTCGCCGTCGGGCTTCCGGCCGAAGTTGATATGCTGAGGGCTGGAGGCGCCGTCGGCCGCGGCGAGCTGGGTCTCGGCCGATCGGTCGTAATGCTGCGACGCGGATTTCGGCGGCGCGTCGAAGTCGGGACCGACCGTGCAGCCGGACAGCAGCGCGACGGCGCAGGTGCTCGCAAAAAACAGGGGCGTTTTCATGGAGAACTCCTGCAAAAGCTAGTTGATCGGGCGCGGCTTGCGGAGCAGCAGGACGAGCGGACTGACGATCAGCATGGCAATCATCAGAATCTTGAACTGATCGATGAGCGCGACGAACGCCGCCTGCCCGGTGATCATGTCATTGAGCTCGGCAAGACCTTGCCTTGAGACAGCCGCTGCGGCGCGGACGGCCGCGCGATAGGGCGTGATATTCTTGGCGAGCGCCAAGTGCATGGCCTGGGTATTGCCGTAGAAGCAGGTCTGGACCACGGCGATGCCGATCGTGCTGCCGTAGAGACGCGACAGGTTGAACAGCACCGTGCCTTCCGGGCGGAGCTTCGGATCGAGCGTGCTGAAGGCGGTCTTGGCGAGCACCGGCATCAAGATGCCGAGACCGGCGCCTTGGAGGACGCCCGCCGCGACCACCGTCCGCCAATACATCTCTGGCGAATAGCCGAGCATCCGCCAATTCGCATAGACCACGAGCGCTGTGCCGCCGGCGACGAGCAGCCGATTGTCGATCCGTGCCGGCACGTAGTTCACGAGAATGAGTGCCGCCAGAAGCGCGATGCTGCGGGGGATCGCCACATAACCGGTGGTGTCGGCCGGATACCCCAGCAATTCGTCCAGCATCGGCGAGGTCAAAGCCATGGTCGGCAGCAGCACAAACCCGAGCGCGAAGAACATGACGGTCGAAAGGACGAAGTTGCGGTCCTTGAGAATCGCCTTGTTGAGGAAATGCGTGTGCGATGTCAGGACGTGCACGGTGAAGAGATAGAAACCCAGCACCGAGCCCGCGGCCTCCGCCCAGATCTCGGGCGAAGCGAACCATTCCAGCCGCTCGCCACGGTCGAGCACCATCTGCAACCCGATCATGCCGAGCGTGAGCGTGGCTGCGCCGAAGAAGTCGAAAGGCGGATTCTGCTCGGCCTTCTTCTCCGGAACCGAGAGTGCGATCACGAGGAAGATGAACCCGGCCGGCAGCACGCTCAGAGAGAAGATCGAGCGCCAGCCGTGATACTCGGCGACCCAGCCACCGATGCTCGGGCCGCTGACGATGCCCAAGATCAAGGCCACGGTCCAAACGAGACTGAGGCGGCCGTGACGCGCAGGCGGGAGCAGATCGAGCAGGATCGCCAACGACAGCGGAGCGAGCGGGCCGCTCGCGGCCCCTTGAACGATGCGGGCGGCGATGAACTGCATGGTGGTCTCGGCGCGGGTGGCGAGCACGAGCCCGAGGGCGAAGACGGCAAGCGAGAGCTGGTAGACCAGCTTCCGGCCATAGCGTCCGGCGAACCAACGCGTCATCGGCATGGTGATGGCGCTCGCCGCGATATACGTGGAAAAAACCCAGCCGACCTCGTCGTCCGCCATCGACAGCGAGCCCTGAAGGTGAAGCAGCGCCGCATTCGGAAGAGAGATGCAGGCCGCCTGCATCCAGGTCGCCAGCAGGACCGCGGCCGTCGCTGCGCGATGGCCGTCGGGCCTGGCCGTGACGGCGGCAGTCATTGGTCCGCCCTCGTCGCGAGCGCGGCGTGGAGCGTGTGCCACAGCGTACGGCGATAGCCGGTATCCACACGCGCCGTGACGCTGACGCCGGAAAAGAGCGGCTGGTCCGCCCCCACCTCGTCGAGCTCGAGCCGGACCGGGAGGCGCTGGACGACCTTCACCCAATTGCCGGTCGCATTCTCGGGCGGCAGAACCGCGAAGTCCGATCCGGTACCCGGGCTCATGCTCACGATATGCGCCTTGAAGCTGCGGTCCGGATAGGCGTCGACATCGATCGTCGCCGCCTGGCCCGGCCGCATGTGGGTCAGGCCGGTCTCGCGGAAATTCGCTTCGATCCAGATGCGCCGGCTCGACAGCAGCGAGAACACGGCGGTGCCCGGACTGACGTAATCGCCGACCTGCAGATCATCCACCTTGGTCACGATGCCGTCGTCCGGCGCCAGCACCGCCGCATAGGAGAGATCGAGGTGCGCCCGATCGAGCCGGGCCTTGGCCGCGCGGACGGTCGGATGGCGATCGGCATCGATATCCGGATCGCCATTCAGGGCGACAACCGTATTGGCAATCTGCTGCTCGATGGACGCGATGGTCTGGCGGGCAACCTTGAAGTCGGTCTCGGCCCGCTCATAGGCCGCTCTCGAGGTGAAGTCGGAGGCAACCAGGGCCTTCTTCCGATCGTACTCATGTTCGTAGAAGGTGGCCGAATCCTTGGACGATTCCAGCTCGGCCAGTTGCTGGCGATATTTCGTCTTCAGCCCCTCGATTTGCAGCCGCGCGTTGCCCAGGTCCGCCTCCGCCTGATCGATGGCGATCTGGTAGGGCTCCGGATCGATCCGGAACAATAGCTGGCCCCTCCGGACGCGCTGATTGTCGCCGACGGCGATTTCGACCACCTGGCCGGAGACCCGGGCGTTGATCGAATCCTTCGCCGCCCGAACGAAGGCGTCGTCGGTCGAGACATACGGCGCCTCGGCGAGGTATTCGCCGACGCCGACCGCCGCCAGGATGATCGGAAACGCGAGCATCAGGGGCCGGCGCAGCCGCTCTCTGAGCGTTCTTCTCGGCATGACAGCGGTCGATTGGGGTATGGGCCGATCAAGCGCTCTATCGAATTGCGTGTCCATTTTCTGACCTGCCACGACAGTGGGAACGAGGGCCGAAAAATCGAGCTGCCTTGCGGGCTTTCGTCCCTATTGATTTTTGTACCGTACCGCATAAATATGTCGGTGGGATTTCGCAGTCAAGGATTTTATTCGATATGGTACAAAATAAGGGCAATGCCGAGCCGAAACGCCGAGGCCGGCCCCGTGCCTATGACCCGCAGGCAGCGCTGCTGCGGGCGAGGGATACGTTTTGGCGGACCGGCTTTGCCGGTACGTCGCTCGACGAAATCTCCGCCGCGACGGGCATGAACCGGCCGAGCCTCTATGCGGCATTCGGCGACAAACGCGCGCTCTATCTCGAGGCGCTCGCGCAATATTGGCAGCTCGCCTTTGCCGATATGCGCGAGTCTCTCGCCGAAGATCTGCCCTTGGGCGAAGCGCTGATGCGCGTCTACGACGGCGCGCTGTCGATTTATTTTTCGGGTGATGGCGGCCCGCGCGGTTGCTTCGTGATCGGGACAGCGGTAACCGAGGCCGTCGAGGATTCGGAAATCCGACAGAGCCTCGCGACGGGATTCCATACGTTCGACACCGATTTCGAGGCGCGTTTCCGAACCGCGATCGAGCAAGGCGAGCTGAAAGAGGATGCCGATCCCGCAGCGCTCGCGGTCATCGCAACCGCCACGATGCACACGATCGCCATCCGCGCCCGGTCCGGCGCCCCCCGTGCCGATTTGCGGGAGCTTGCGCGCAAGGCGATCACCGTAATCTGCGGACGATGGGGTGACGCGCCATGACCGATCCGCTCCCGGATATCATCGCCACACGCCTTGCCGTGGTCTTCTGCGGGCTGAATCCAGGATTGTCCGCAGCCACGGCCGGGCATCATTTCGTCGGGAGAGGCAATCGCTTCTGGCGCGCGATCCATCTGGCCGGCTTCACGCCGGAGGAAATTCTTCCCGAGAACGACCGCGCGATCCTGCAGCATCGCTGCGGGCTGACGGCCGTGGTTCAGCGACCGACAGCGCGGGCGGAGCAGCTATCGACACAGGAATTCCTCGCGGCCGCCGCGCAATTCGAACAAAAGATCGAGCGTTATGCGCCACGCTTCGTCGCCTTCCTCGGCAAAGCGGCCTATTCCGCGCTGTCCGGTCGCCCGGAAATCGCCTGGGGGTCTCAGCCGGCCACTCTCGGCGGCGCTGCCGTCTGGGTTCTACCCAATCCCAGTGGGCGGAATCGGGCATTCAGCCTCGATCAACTGGTCGGCGCCTACCATCAACTCCATCAAGCGGCAGAGCTGAGCCGACCTGAATAGAGCAAAGCGCATCCAGAGCGAAAACTCTCCCGCCCGCGCCGATTTCATTCCATTCGCTCGACCCACTGCGCGCGCGAAGGGCCGGGCTCGAACGGGTCGGCAAAATATTGGGTCTCCCGGGCCACCTTGCCATCCAGAAACTCCATGACGCTCACCGAATAGGTCGGTCGGCCATCATACGCGAGGATGAATTCCGTGACCCAAAGGTCGCCCGTACCGACGATGCGGCGCACCTCGAAGCGCTTCGAGTTCGGCTGCGCGGCGCGAGAGGCCTGGATGTTGTGCCGGCCTCTGATGCGCTCGCCCGATTGCGGGTACTCGAGCAGCGCGTCCTCGCGATAGATGTCGTGCTCGCCATCGAAATCATTTGCGTCCGAGGCCGCCCAGTGGCGATCGAGCGCCGCTCGAATCTCATTCGGATCCATCTTCCCATTCCTGGTCATTGACGCCCGGCCGCATCATGCCATCTTCGTCCGTAAACTCAGCCACTCACGGACAATTTGTCCAAACCCGGACTTATTGTCCGGACAGTTTGTCATGCCTTCAGGCCGACACGCGGGAAAGTGGCTCGGAAGTCCTAAGATCAAGCTGTGGCACGGCTCTTGATTGGTTGCGGTCGCAAATCGTTACCGTTTTGGTCCGGCATACCGTGACGGTCATCGACGTGAAACGCCATCACACAGAGCATGGGTACAAAGCACATGTCGAAATCCAAGCGACCGGTGGTTATCGCCGCCCTCGTCGCTATCACCGGCCTCGTTTCTTATCCAACCCGTGCGCTCACCCAAACCGAAACCTTGCAGTCCACAAGCGCGGTCCCGGCAGGCATAATAGCCGCCCCCGTTCCGCAGCCCGCCTCTCTGGCGGCGACTGGGCCGGAACTCTCGCCCTATACCCTGAAGCTCCAATATACCGGCGAGGCCTGGGACAACGCGGAAGGTGGCCTGCACACCGGTACGCCGTATATGCAGAACGTCGATGCGCAGTTCGCGATCGATGCTCGCAAAGCGTTCGGCTGGGCCGGCGGTCGCTTTTTCGTCGAAGCCCTCTACAACACCGCTCGATCCCTCGACACGCAATACGTCGGCGCTATTCAGGACCCGAGCGTGATCGACACGTCGGGCGTGAAGCTGTTTCGGCTCTACCAAGCCTATTACGAGCAGCAGCTAGGCGAGACGAACGTGCTCGTGGGCATCTACGACCCGCAGATGGATTTCGCCAATACCAAGCCGATGGACATCTTCTTTAACGGCAGTTACGCGTGGAACGCGGCCTTGGACCAGTCCGGCCAGCAAGGGCTCAACGGACCCTCTACCTACCCTAACACGTCGGCCGGCATTCGAATCCGGCAGGACATCGGCAAACAATGGAGCGTCCAGGCGACCCTGCTGGACGGCATGGCGGACAGCGCGAAGCGCCTTCAGGACAATACTTACGAATTGAAGTCTCAATTCGGTATTTTCGGCATCGCCGAGGTCGATTATACGCCGACGCCGGGCACTAAGCTGATGGCCGGCTATTGGGGCTATACCGGCAAATTCGCCAGCCAGGATGAGTTTGCGGGGAACGGCACACCGCGGCAGACCTACGGCAGCGACGGTGGCTACGTCGGGGCCGCGACCCGGCTCTATACGATCGAGGGGCGACGCGGGATCGACGGGTTCCTGAATGTCGGCTTAGCCGATTCCACGGTCAACGCGATTACACGCACCGCCAATGCCGGCGTGACGGTCACCGGGCTCTTCGATTCCCGTCCCCGCGATCGGCTTGGCTTCGCCATCAGCGTGGCCGGCGACGGTGCACCCTACCGCTCGGCCCAGCTACAGGCAGGCAACAGTGTGCGGTCGACCGAGACCAACTTCGAAGTGACTTATCGTGCTCAGCTGTTCAGTTGGCTCACGCTCCAGCCCGACATCCAGTACTGGGTCAATCCAGGCCTGAATCCGGTGCTGAAGAACGACTTGTTGTTCGGCGTGCATTTCGAACTCAGCCACCTTTTTGACTTGTGAGACAGGCCATGTCGTTTTGGAAAAGACCCGGAGTCGTGCGCATCGGCCGCGGCGCTATGGCGCTGCTCGTCCTGGTGACGCTGCTGGCGAGCGTTGCTGGCGCTTACGCCCGGGGCGGACGCACGGACGAATGCCCGCCCGACAGCAAGGACCCCGATTGCATCGCGACCCCGGCATCGCCGCCACCCCCACCGCCGCCGTCGCCTCACGGCTAAGAACCTCCCCAATCCATCTCCAGTGCCTCACGCAGGACGACCAATGCCCAAATTTCGAGATCTGAAGACGCTGACTAAGGTTCTCACGCTGGTCGGCCTGCTGGCCGTCGTCTCTGCGGGCGCAACCGTCTTCGTGACGGCCAAGATGAGATATATCGACGATACCTATGGTGATTTGCTCGACGGTCCTGGCCGCGCCAACCTTGCGATCGCGCGGGCGAACCGAAACCTGGTTTATGTCAACCGGTCGATCTATCGCCTGCTCGTCGAGACGACGGATGAGGGCAGACAGGCCGCGGTCAAAGAGATCACGGACACCAAGGGCTTCTACGATAATCAGATCAACGCGGCGATCAAAGGGTTGCCGACACAAGCCAGGGAAATCCGCGCCGTCGCGGACGATTTCAGCGCGGCGCTCTCGACCGCCTGCGCCGAGACAATCTCGCTCGGTCGATCGGGAACCGCCGCCGACAGGCAAGCTGCCGCGACGACAATGCATCAGACCTGTGATCCCGCGTTGCTTCAGGCGATGGAAAAGATCAGCATTCTGACGAATAAGATCCTGAAGGCGGACGATGCCGCCTCAGACGAGGCGGGAGCCGTCACGGCCGACGCCATAAAATATACCTATATTCTGATGTTGGGTGGCCTCGCCATCGTGCTTGCCATCACCGTGGCGTCTACTAGGCGCACCATTTCCGTGCCGATCGGGACGATCGTCCGCGCGCTCGACAAGCTGGCGGTCGGCGATTTCGAGGCCGATATCGTCGGGGCCGACCGACGGGACGAGGTCGGCGACATTGCGCGTGCGGCCCTCGTGTTCCGCGACCAGGGGCGGGAATCGGTCCGGCTGCGTGCGGATCAACAGGCGCAGCAGACCCGAACCGAACTTGAGCGGCAGCAGTCCATGTTGGATGTGGCGTCGAAGTTCGATGCCAGCGTCGGCGCTATCGTCCAAGCGGTTGCTTCCGCATCGCACGAACTGGAAGCGACAGCAGAATCAATGTTGATCGCATCGAGCGAGACCTCCCGCCAAACCGCCGCCGTCGCTTCCGCCTCGGACGAGGCATCCCAGAACGTCCAAACTGTGGCGCGCGCGACCGACGATATGGCCATGTCGGTGCGAGCCATCACCCAGCAGGTCCAGGAATCGACCAGCCTGATCACGGCAGCGGTCGATCAGGTAAAACTGACCAACGATCAGGTTCACGCCTTGGCGCAGGCCGGCGACCGTATTGGCAACGTCGTCAAATTGATCAACGACATCGCCAGCCAGACCAATCTCCTGGCACTCAACGCGACGATCGAAGCCGCCCGTGCCGGCGAAGCTGGAAAAGGCTTCGCTGTCGTCGCTTCCGAGGTCAAATCCTTAGCCAATCAGACAGCCACGGCGACCCAGGATATCGCAGACCAGATCAAGTCGATGCAAGAGGTCACTCAGTCGTCAGTCAATGCGATCCAGGGCATCGTTGCCATCATTCTAAAAGTGCGCGACAGTTCGGCCGCCATCACCGAGGCCGTCGAGCAGCAGGGCAGAACCACCCATTCGATTGCTCACAACGTTCAGCAAGCGGCGGTTGCGACGACGGAAGTTTCGAGCAACATCACCGTCGTGGACCAAGCCACGCAGGAGAACGGTATAAGCGCGACCCGTGTCCGGCACGCGGCCGGCGCCCTCAACCGCAACGCCGAGCTGTTGAAGCGTCAGGTCGAGCATTTCCTGACCGAGATTAGGGCCTAAGGTCAGCCTTAACGGACATTTGAGAAAGCTGCGAAGTCGACGCAAAGCGCCGCCCGCATTATGTCAGCTGTGAATCGGCACGGAGTCTCTGTCCCGATCGGCTCTTCGAGCCGTTGACTGTATTGAAGGCAGAGGGGGTGTCTGATGACATCTATTTATATCAGACCAGCTGCGGACTGGCCGATAGTGAATCGTCGGCTATTTGGCGGGAACGCAGGCTTTAGCTGCCTTACTTGACGGCTGTATCGATCGGCGGAGCTGCGGCGCCGATCTTTTGGCATGCGTCATCCGATTTTGGTTGGGCCCGCGATGCAAGATCGCTGCATGCTCGTGATGCGATCGCAAACATCATATCAAATGCCCCCTGGTTGATCGGAACGCTCTTCAGGTAATCTTCCACTCCCAAGGCTGCAATCTTGGCCTCTATTACCTTGTGGGCGTCCTCGACATTTTGGTTTGTCTTTCCCGCCCCGGTGATCTGATTTGCTACCGTTTCCACGCTTGTCCGGTAGCCTGCGGCAAAATAGTGCCCTGCCAGCAGAAGCTCCCCTGAATCACTTGCAAGTGCCGCCATAGCGCTCAAATAGGAACCGGAAGCGAGATCCGACAAAACATCTTTGCTTTTCATGTCAGGAAGCGATGCAACGGCAAGTTTGAACATGTGCTCTTCAAGTGGGGGGAGATCGAGTTCGAATGCTTCCCAGTAGGCGACCGCCGTAACTTGTGGGGCGGCGCACGAAGCTGCGGTCGTCAGACACCTATTCGGACCTATGGTCTGCGCAAGTCTGTCCAGGTCCGCACGGACCTGCTTCATCCGGGTCAGCACGGCATTCACGTCGTCGGGCGAGGTCGCGAACCGGTCACCGAGTACTGAGAAAAATGCGTAGGCTGTCACGGCCCGATAAAACTGGATCGGCTTTGTTGGCGCCGCCAACATGTCGGTCGCATAATATCCCGCCAGTCCGCCAGGATAATGGAGATCATGATCGGCCTGATTCTCAAAGAATTGGCACGAGGAAATTCCCAATGCGATCATCAAGAATATAGAGGATGTTTGGATACGCTCTAATAATATGTGCATTAAATTCCCCCCTATCCCGATGTCTATTTCTGGCTACAGGGATCGGATCCTGCGGTATAGTCGTGGAATGGCGGGTTTGGCGGATCTTCCTGCCCGTGACCGGGCGTCAGGCGCGCATAGATCTTCCCGAGTTCGGATTGGTTGAATCCCGCGTCTTTGGCGCCGTTCAGAATGAAACTGCACGCTTCGACATCCAGCGCCCAATTCATTGGGGCGGCTTGGTGCTTGTTCTGTTGCGGCTTCGGCAGCTCGAACTGGAACAGGTTCCATTCGGGGGGGCGCTGTGTTTCATCGCAAAAGCTGGCTTTCATGTCACCCAGGTTGGCCCGTGCGTGGGCGCCGCGGGACTGGATCAGGCCGAGGACTGATGTCGCGACTTCCGGAACGCGCGCGCCCGCCCGGTTAGGTTGTTGGAGCTGGACGGCGCTGGCGATCACGGCCACGTTGAGGCGTTCGTCGATTGGGCGGCAACGCCCTGACGGCTCGGCCTTGTAGACGTCGTCCGTGTCGGCATCGGTCAGGTCGTTGCTGATCAGGACGATGATCGGTTGGAGTTGGGGGCCGCCAGCCGGTTGAACCCGATTAATCGCCGTGGCGAGCTCCATGGCGGTCTGAATGCCGTAATTCTCGAACACGCCACCATCGACGACATCCAAGGAGATTGTGTAGTTTTCCGCGCTCGACTTGTGTTTCGGGTTCGGATCGAGTTTCGGGTTCGGATCGATTGTCACCCGGAGATCTAGGCGGCCGGACGGCGACACGAGCGGGAAGCGAGCGGAGTTCAGGACCGCAACGCTCGGGTCGATGTCACCGCCGATCACGATGAGCGCGTCTGTGGATGACTGAAATATCTGCGCCTGGGGATCGGGCGGCCACTGTGCCTGGGGATCGTGGGGATCTTTCGACGAGACGGGTGGTGGGGGGCGATACGCGCCGTAGTCGATCGTCGAGGTCAGGATGCGGTCGCCATGTTGCGCGTCCGTCCCGTTCAGCACCAATTGCGGCAGGCAGGGATGGCCTTGGACCAGGCTGAGGAAGCCGGCCTTGCTGAGGCCGTCACCGAGGTTGAATCCGGCGGGGTCGTTCCAGGTATCTTCGAAGGCCGCGGACAAGGAGGCGGCTCTGGTCGGCAGACCGAACAACCCGTCGATGCCGAACAGTCGCATGATGGTCGACGGCAGGATGTCGCTTCTCGCCACATCGACCAGTCCGCGCTCGACCTCGTCCTGGTCCCAAAATTTGACCTGATCGTCGGCCGTTCTCGCCGGCTTGTTGCCTTGGACATATTTGGCCTGGGCCAGGTCGTAGGTGACCGCCGCGAGACTGCCGCCGGAGACCCCGACAATCGCGAACAGGTCGGCGCCGAATCGCCCTTTCGTATAGAGGTCGATCCAGCGCATGGCTGACAGAGTCCAGGCAGCGGATCGGCTGGCACCACCTTCCGCCGCCACGATGATGGCGGGGATTTTCCCATCTGCCGTGACCGCCAGGTCGTCGGACTTCCGGCATTCGGTAAATCTTTTGACGGCGTCGGCGACATCCAGTCGCTTATCCAACTGGACGCGACTTTCCGCCTTCGAGGGCACCTTATAGGAAGAATAGAAAATCTGGCTGCCGAGCAGCGGCAGGACGAGCAGGGCGGCCAGCGCGAACACATCCGCGGTCGATGGGCCGACCAGCCGCGGGCAGCGAACTCCTAGCCAATGCAGTGGGTAGCCCAGGAGTTGCCGGAACAGGTGATAGAGCACGAAGCAGGGACCGATCACCGCCGACAAGGCGAACAGGCCCGCGGTCGGGGAGCGGATCCAGTGATTGATCCACCTTGGAAAGACTTCAGGCAACCCCAGCAGGGCGAGGGAAAGCGCGAACATCGCCAGCGCGGCCCACGGGCCCCATGGGGCTGCTTCGGCCAACATCCAGAGCGCCGCATGCGGCCGGATGGGGAGCGGCCTTACAACGCCGTTTTTTCGGATCCTTTTCCGCCGATACAAGACCGCCCACCAGAATATCGGCCAGGCCGCGACAGCGGATATCACGCCGACCCACGGCACGTCGGAACAGGAGATGGTCTTGTCGACGGCCAGGAAGACGGGGCTGAAGCCGATCAGGGCGCTGGGGATGATCGTCAGGCGCGGAGCCCAGGCCTCATACGGGCTCGCAGGCGGCCCCGGATCATCGTCATAGCGACCGCGTCGCGCGTTCAATCCGGCTCTGGTCCAGAACCAGGCCTGCAACCCCAGCAACAGAACGCCCGCACCCAACCCCAGCTGGCCCAGTTGGAGCTGTGGCCCGGACGAGCCATAGCCGGACTTCATTCCGACCAGCATGTCGCCCATCTGCGGCACCAGCAGAAACATCCCGAGCGTGAAAATCGGCACGGCCAGCCCGAACGGTTCGCGCAGAAACGGGCGAAACCATGCCGTCGTCGCGAACCAGATCGCAGCGACGATCGTCACAATTATTAAGGCATAAGATAGCCATGACTGATCCATTACCGCCCCCACTCGAAATGTGGGTCGCGCATGGCAGGACTTGCCTGCAATGGCGACGGAACGACTGAGCCAACACGATTTTTGCGATAGTATTTTCAGAGAAATAAGCTAACGGGTTGTAAAAATTTATCAACCAAAAATATGCGGTATAATTTAGATTCCATCTTCCGTTACGCCTCGGGCGCGCCTCGTCCTACGGCGCTCACAAGATGTCATGAGGCGTCTCAATCGGCGTCCCACCCGTGCTCCCGACCAAGAACGGTTAATCGCTTGAGATGGCGGGGAAAATCATATTCCTGGTAGGGCCCGTCTTCAGTGCCGACGGGGGGTCAACCCGGCGCCGTTTCACCGGCAGACGGCATTGATGCCTATGACGTCCAGCTTTCAGGCTGGCGGTGCGATCGGCCCAATGGCCGGGCGCGAAGCAGAAGTCAGGTTTGTCGACGATATAGCCCCCATCGGCACGTCAGCGATCTATTCGAAAGAGGCCATCCCGTCAGCCAGGATAGCCCCTCGGCATCAAGCACGAAATTCAGGAGCAAACATTTTTGTCGATGAGAAAACCTCATTGTCACCGAACAACTGCCGGATGCCGTTGCAGGCCCCTACTCCACCGTGACGCTCTTTGCCAGGTTGCGCGGCTGGTCCACGTCCGTGCCCTTGTGCACCGCGGTGTAATAGGCCAGCAGCTGCAGCGGGATGGCATAGAGGATCGGCGCCACGAACGGGTCGCAATCCGGCAGGCGGATCGTCGCCAGCGTGCGGCCGGGGAACGAAGCGATACCGGCGGCATCGGACATCATGATGACCTTGCCACCACGCGCCAGCACTTCCTGGACGTTCGACGCGGTCTTCTCGAACAGCTCGTCATGCGGCGCCACGACGATGATCGGCATCTGGTCGTCGATCAGCGCGATCGGCCCGTGCTTCATCTCGCCGGCAGCATAGCCTTCCGCATGGATGTAGCTCAGCTCCTTCAGCTTCAACGCCCCTTCCAGCGCCAGCGGATAGGACGTGCCGCGGCCCAGATAGAGCACGTCGCGCGCATCGATCAGCGATTTGCCGAGCGCCTCGATCGAGGCCTCGTCGGCCAGCACCTCGGCGATGCGCGACGGCACTTCGCTGAGTGCGGTCGCCAGTTCGGCCTCGCGCAGCGCGTCGATCTTGCCGCGCGCGCGGGCGAGCGCGATGGCGAAACAGGCGAGCACCGCCAATTGCGCCGTGAAGGCCTTGGTCGAGGCCACGCCGATCTCGGGCCCGCACAAGGTCTGCAGCATGACGTCGGCTTCGCGCGCCATCGAGCTTTCCGGCTGGTTGACCAGGACGGCGATGTGCTGGCGCTGGCTCTTGGCATAGCGCAGCGCCGCCAGCGTGTCGGCCGTCTCGCCCGACTGCGAGATGAACAGCGCCAGCCCGTTCTCGGGCATGTCGGCGGCGCGATAGCGGAACTCGCTGGCGATATCGACCTCGACCGGCATGCGCGCCAGCCGCTCGAACCAGTATTTCGCGACCAGCGCCGAATGGAACGAGGTGCCGCAGGCGACGATGGTGATGCGCGAGACCGTGGCCAGGTCGAACGGCATGTCCTGCAGCACGACGGTCCGGCTCGCCGGATTGACGAAGGCCGACAGCGTGTCGCCGATCACGGCCGGCTGCTCGCAGATTTCCTTATGCATGAAATGGCGATGGTTGCCCTTGCCGATCATGGCGCCTGACAGCGCCGTCAGCTTGATCGGCCGGCCGACCGGCCGATCCTCGGCATCATAGACCTGGGCGCCCGTGGCTGAGAGCACCGCCCAGTCGCCTTCGTCCAGATAGCAGATGCGCTGGGTCAGCGGCGCCAGCGCCAGCGCGTCGGACCCGACATACATCTCGCCATCGCCATAGCCGACCGCGACCGGCGAGCCCCGGCGGGCGCAGATCAGCAGTTCCGGATATCCCGCGAACACGATCGCGACCGCGAAGGCACCATGCAGTCGCCGCAGGGTGCGGGCGACCGCTTCCTGCGGCGTGGCGCCCTGCTCCATTTCGCGGGTCAGCAGCATGGCGACCGCCTCGGTGTCCGTGTCGCTGGTGAAGGCATAGCCGGCCGCGGTCAGTTCGGTCCGCAGCTCGGCGAAATTCTCGATGATGCCGTTATGGACGATGGCGACCCGGTCGGTCGCGATCGGGTGGGCGTTGCGTTCGACCGGCGCGCCATGGGTCGCCCAGCGGGTATGGCCGATGCCGGTCGTCCCGGCGATCGGGTCTTCGGCCAGCAGTTCGGCCAGCTTGTTCAGCTTGCCCTCGGCCCGGCGCCGCACGATGCGGCCATCGACCAGCGTCGCGATGCCGGCCGAATCATAGCCGCGATATTCGAGCCGCCGAAGCCCTTCGAGCACCAGGGGGGCGGCTTGGCCGCGTCCGATCGTCCCGATAATGCCGCACATCTGCTGATCCCTTACTTCTTGTGCTTGGCGCGTTGCGCGGCGCGGAATTCGGCCGCCCGCCCCGGCTTGTCGACCTGGCGGGCCCGGCCGATGGCGATGGCGTCGGCCGCGACGTCGCTCGTGATCACGCTGCCGGCCGCGGTCATCGCGCCGTCGCCGATCCGGACCGGCGCCACCAGCGACGAGTTGGAGCCGATGAAGGCGCGCTCGCCGATCTCGGTCCGGTATTTGCCGAACCCGTCGTAATTCACCGTGATCGTACCGGCGCCGATGTTGCTGCCGGCGCCGACCGTGACGTCGCCCAGATATGTGAGATGATTGGCCTTGGCGCCGCGCCCGACCTGGGCATTCTTCAGCTCGACGAAATTGCCGACATGGACATCCTCGGCCAGCACGCTGCCGGGCCGGAGCCGTGCGAACGGACCGATGACGGCGCCGGCGCCGATCGTGGCGCCTTCGATATGACTGAAGGCTTTGATCTGGACCCGGTCGCCGATGGTGACGCCGGCACCGAACACGACGTTCGGCTGGATCACCACGTCGCGCCCCAGCACCGTGTCGGCCGCCAGGAACACGCTCACCGGATCGACCAGCGTGGTGCCGCCCGCCATCGCGGCGGCGCGCAGGCGCTGCTGCAGGATCGCCTCGGCCGCGGCCAGATCGGCGCGGGAATTGACGCCGACCAACTCTTCGACCGGCGCCTCGACCACCCGGGCCCGCCGCCCGTCGGCCCGGGCCAATCCGACGATGTCGGTCAGGTAGAATTCGCCCTTGCTGTTTTCGCTCCCGATCCGGTCGATCAGATCGAACAGCACGGCGCCGTCGATCACCATGACGCCGGAATTGCACAGATCGAGCATCAGGATCTCGGGCGCCGCCTCGGCCGCCTCGACGATCGCGTCCAGATTGCCGGCCGCATCCAACACCAGGCGACCATAGGCGTTGGGCGGGGCAACGCGCATGCCGAGCACGACCACGGCGGCATCGCTCGTCCGGCGCTCCTCGACCATGCGGCCCAAGGTCGCGGCTGTGATCAGCGGCGTGTCGCCATAGACGATCAGTACTTCATCGAATTGGCGATCGCCGAACGCCTGGCGCGCGCAGCCGACCGCATGGCCGGTGCCGCGCTGTTCCCGTTGATGCGCCAGCGCATGGGGCGCCGCCGCGGCCTCGACCGCGGGCATGTCCGGCCCGGCAACGACGACGACATGGTCGGGCGCCAGACGCGCGCAGGTGTCGATGACATGGCGCAGCATCGGCTTGCCGGCGATCTCGTGCATCACCTTGGGCAGGTCCGACTTCATCCGGGTGCCCTTGCCGGCGGCGAGGATGACGACAGCCAGTCGCTTCATGAGCCCTTTTCCCTATTCGGCCACAACGATGGGCCACCCGACGGCCGGAATGTGTCATTTAGAGCGGGACGATGGCGAAACAAAATTTGTGAATCGACATGACGAAGCAACTGGTGCTGTTCGACCTCGACGGCACGCTGATCGACAGTGCCGGCGATCTCCGCGCCGCGCTGAACAAGATGCTGGCGGCGTTCGGACGCGAGCCGCTGCCGCTCGCCGACGTGATCGGCATGATCGGCAATGGCGTGCCGACCCTGGTGAAGCGTGGCCTGGCCGCCCGGCCGGGCGATGAGGTCGACCCTGCCGACGCCATGGCCAGGTTCAATGCCGCCTACGACGCGGCGCCGATGGACCTCACGCGCGTCTATCCGGGCGTGACCCAGACGCTCGAGCGGCTGAAGGCGGCTGGCATGGCGATGGGCGTCTGCACCAACAAGCACGCGGACTCGGCCAAGCACATTCTGGCCGAACTGGGTCTGGCGCCCTATTTCACCGAGTTGATCGCCGGCGACAGCCTGCCGTTCCGCAAGCCCGATCCGCGCGTGCTGACCCTGACCCTGAAGCGACTCGGTCTCTCGGTTGCCGACGCCTGGATGATCGGCGACAGCGAGGTCGATGCCGCGACCGCCGAGGCCGCGGGCATGGATTTCGTGCTGCTGACCTATGGCTACCATCATGGACCGGTCGACCAGATCCCGGCACGGTACCGGCTCGATCGCTTCGCCGACCTGGTCGACGTGCTGATCTGACCGGGCGGCGGTCACGGCAGCTCGAGACCGAGCGGCCCGGCGACCGCGCGCAGCAGGCGCCGGGCCTCGGTGAAGCCCAGCCGGTCGATGGCGCCGGCGAGTGCCGCGGCATCGATGCCCTGCGCGTCGAGCGCCGCCTTGACCGGCCCGAACTCGCGCCGGGCCGCCAGCGAATTGCGCCCGAGCAACCCGTCGAGTTCCTCGATCATCCGCTTCAGCTCGGCCGAAGCGGCGCCGGTCGCGGCGTGGGGGGCTGCGACCGGCACCGTGGTGCTGCTGGCGGCGGCCAGCCCGCCAACGACTTCCGCCATGGCCTCGTCGAGCCGGGTCAGCAGCGGCGCCAGATCGGCAATCTCGCCTTTGCGCAATTGGGTTTCGACCGCGGAGGCCGCCGCCGCCAGCCGCAGGGCCGACAGGTTGCCGGCGACGCCCTTCAGCGTATGGGCATGGCGTGTCGCCTCCTCGACCGCATCATGGCCGAGCGCCAGGCGGATCGCGGTAGCGGCGCCGGCCTGGGACTTGGCGAATTCGGCCAGCAGCCGGGCCAGCAGCGCGCGATTGCCGCCCAACCGGGCGAGGGCCGCTTCGACATCGATGCCGGGTTGATTATCCATGAGCGTGATCTCGTTTGAAGCCTGCGCCTGAACGGCGGGCTTGGGAGCGCTGCGCGGCAGGTCGATCCAGTAGCGCAACCGCAAGATAAGATGATCGGGATCGACCGGTTTGGGAATGTGGTCGTCCATACCCGCGTCCAGGCATTGTCGACGCTCCTCCCCCAGTGCGTGTGCCGTCATGGCAATGATCGGCAGATCATGCAGGCCGAGCTTGGTTCTGATCGCCTCGGTCGCCTGATAGCCGTCCATTTCGGGCATCTGGATATCCATCAGCACGGCATCGAATGCCATGCCTGCGGCCAATCGATCAACCGCCTCCTTGCCGCTGCGCGCGGTCTTGACCGACGCACCCGCCGCCTCCAGCAGCTCTTGCGCGATCATGCGGTTGACCTCGTTGTCGTCGACCACCAGGATCCGGGCGCCGACCAGATCGGCCTCGGCCCCGGCCGCCGGCGGTGGCGGCAGCGGGGCGACGGTGCCGAGGGTCGTCGGCGCCTGCGCACGGAACTGGGCGGTGAAGAAGAACCGGCTGCCGCTGCCCGGCGCGCTCTCGACGCCGATGGCGCCGCCCATGGCCCCGACCAGATGCTTCGAGATGGTCAAGCCCAGACCGGTGCCGCCGAATTTGCGGCTGGTCGAGCTGTCGGCCTGCGAGAATGCCTGAAACAGCTTGCCGGTCTGCGCCTCGCTGAGGCCGATGCCGGTATCGCTGACCGAGAATCGGAGATCGACCGCCCCCGTCCCCGACAGCAGCTCCGCCGCGACGACGATCCGGCCGCGGTCGGTGAACTTGATCGCATTGCTGATCAGATTGGTCAGCACCTGGCCCAGGCGCAGCGGATCGCCGATCAGATGGCGCGGCAGGTCCGGCTGGATCTCGAAATCGAGTGCCAGGCCCTTTTCGGCGGCACGCTTGGCGAACAGATCGTCGACATGCTGCAGCGTATCGCCCAGATCGAACGGCATCTCTTCCAGCAGCAGCTTGCCGGCCTCGATCTTCGAGAAATCCAGGATATCGTCGATGATGCGCAGCAGCGCGCGGGCGGCGCGCTGGATCTTGGTCAGATGCTCACGCTGATGCGGCTTCAGCTCCGATTTCAGCACCAGATGGGTCAGGCCCAGCACGGCATTCATCGGCGTGCGGATTTCGTGGCTCATATGGGCCAGGAACTCGCTCTTGGCCTGGGCGGCGCTCTCGGCCCGGAGCCGTTCCCGCTCGCTCAGCGCCGCAAGCTCGCCCAACTCCCCGGCCTGCCGGGCCAGCAGGTCGCGGCTCTGGCGCAGTTCCTGCTCGACATGGCGCGAATTGGTCAGATCGTTCAGGATGACCAGGTATTTCGAGCCGGAGATCACGACATAGGGCTCGGTCACCCGCTCGCTGCCGTCGGCACAGGTCAGCCGGCAGGTCGGCGGCTCGCCCGGCTTGCCGGCCTCGACCCCGGCCAGATAGGTTTCGTACAGCGCCGCCATGGCGGCCCGATCGGCCTGATTGGCATAGGCAGGCGCCCAGAGATCGGCCACGCGCTCGAAATCCGTCGCACTATAGCCATAGACCTCGGCGAAGCGCGGATTGACATATTGGATCTGCCGTTCGGGCCAGCTGCCGACGATCATCGGCAAGGGCGACGCCTCGATGAAGGCGCGCATCTGCGCCTCGCCCGCGCGCAGATCGCCCTCGGTCCGCTCGCGTGCCTCCAGCAGGCCGTTGAAGCGATGAACCAGCTCGACGATCTCGGCCGGCCCGGTCTCCGGCAGCCGCGTGTCGAGCCGGCCTTCGGTCGCCGCCTCGGTCGCCGCGATCAGGCGCTGCAGCGGCAGGATCAGACGGCGCCGGCTGACGAAGGCGCCGCCGACGACCAGCAGCACGAGCGCGCCGACCAGCCCGGCGTCGATGCGCAGGCGATGCCAGGTCGGTGCCAGGATCTCCCTGCGCGGGACCGAGACGATCGTGTGCCAGCCCGACCCGAAGATCGGCGCGAAGGCCGTGACCTCCAGCCTGCCGTCCGGACCCGGACGCTCCAGCCAGCCCGGCCCGTCCAAGTGGGCGACATCCGCCAGGGTCGGCCCGTCGACCTGCTTGCCGATCCACTCGGCGGGATCGCTGTTGCGCGCCACGATCGTTCCGGCCTGATCGAGAATCGTGACGATGGCACTGGGCGGCAGCACGCCGTCCAGCTGCAGCGGCTGGAAATGCGACAGGCGGATCGCGACCGCCAGCACCCCCTTCAGCATGCCGGCGTCGGTCTTGACCGGCGTTGCGGCCACGATGCACCAATCGTGGAGCGTCCCGTCGTATGAGGGGGCGCCCAGCAGGAATTTCTGGTCGAGCAGCACCTGACGGAACCAGTCGCGCCCGGCGAAATTGGCGCGCGGGGTGCCCGGCTGCAGCGGCGTGGTGTTGCAGATCAGATCGCCGTCGAGATTGATCAGCCGCAGCGTGATGAAGCTGGGCCGAAGCCGCGGCACCGTCGTCAGCACCGGATCGCAATGATCCGGATCGAACGCCTGGATCGCCGGCCGGGTCGCGGCGCCGCTGAGAATGTCGCGGGTCTGAATCGTGTCGTGCTGGACGCCGGCGGCGATCAGTCGGGCAAATCCCAGGGATTCCCCGCCGGCGGCGGCGATCTCCCGCCCGGTCGAAAGATATTGTTCGTAGCCGATGATCGCGACGAACGGCAGGACGATGGCTGCGACCAACCCGATCATTCGGGTTCCGATCGACCAATGCCTGCCCATCGATACTCCTTCGTTCAACCCGAGGGCGCCGGCGCTTTGCGCTCGCACGACCCCGACCCATCGTCCGGCGCGATCTTTCGATACGCCGCCGGACCAAACGCTGCAGGAACTAGGCCAGCGCGCGTTCCAGGATCCGGGCGACGTGCAGGGCCTCGCGCCCGGTGCCATCGAAGATCTGATGACGGCAGCTCGTGCCGTCGGCGACGATCAGCGCCGCGGCCGGTGCCTGGCGGACAGCCGGCAGCACCGACAGCTCGCCGATGCGCATCGAGACGTCGAAATGCTCAGCCTCATAGCCGAAGGCACCGGCCATGCCGCAGCAGGTCGCCTCGATCGTCCTGACCGTCAGATCCGGCACCAGCCCCAGCACGACGGCCACATCCGGTACCAGGCCGAACGCCTTCTGGTGGCAATGGCCATGGAGATAGGCCTCGGCGACGCCGATCGGCTTCAGCGACAATTTCAGCCGGCCGGCCTTCTGCTCCGCCGCCAGAAACTCCTCGAACAGCATGGCGTTGGCGGCCAAAGCCGTAGCCTCGCCCTGGCCGAACATGACGGCATATTCGTCGCGCAAAGTCAGCAGGCACGACGGTTCCAGCCCCACGATCCTGGCGCCACGCGCCACATAGGGCGCCAGCGCCGCGATCAGGCGACGGGCCTCCACCCTGGCCTCGTCAATCAGACCGGCGGCGAGGAACGTCCGTCCGCAGCACAGCGGACGACCGGCGCGCGGCGGCTCGACCACCCGATAACCCGCCGCCAGCAGCACCCGCCGCGCGGCGCGCAGATTTTCCGGTTCGAAGCTGCCGTTGAATGTATCGGCCAGCAGCACGACCTCGGCGCCCGCGCCTTCGGCCGGCTGCGGCTGCCAGGCGTCGCGCCGCCAGGCCGGCAGGGTGCGGTATCTGGAGAAGCCCAAAACCCGTTCACCCCATGCCCGAAAAACCGGAAGGCGGTTGCGCAGATTGAGGGCAGAGGCAAAATGCCTGGCAATATGCGCGTAGCGCGGCAGATACGCGACCAACCGTTGGCGCCGCGACAAGCCATGACGATCCTGCCACTGATGCAGGAATTCCAGCTTCATCCGCGCCATGTCGACGCCGGTCGGGCATTCGCGCTTGCAGCCCTTGCAGCCGACGCACAGATCCATGGTCGATTTCATCGCGTCCGAGGTCAGCGCATCGGGCCCGAGCTGGCCGGACAGCGCCAGCCGCAGGCTGTTGGCCCGGCCGCGGGTCACGTCCTTCTCGTCCTCGGTCGCGCGGAAGCTCGGGCACATCACGCCCGGGTCGGACTTCCGGCAGGTGCCGTTGTTGTTGCACATCTCGACGGCGCTGAGGAAACCGCCCCAGTCCGACCAGTCGAGCGCCGTCTCGATCGGCAGCGCCTTGTAGTCGGGCTGGTAGCGCATCAGGCTGCGGTCATCCATCCGCTCGGGTCGGACGATCTTCCCCGGGTTGAACAGGCCGGCCGGGTCGAACGCGTCCTTGACCCGTTCGAACGCCTTGACGATGCGCGGTCCGTACATGCGCTCGTGGAATTCCGAACGCACCAGCCCATCGCCATGCTCGCCCGAATGGGCGCCCTTGTATTCGCGCACGATGTCGAACGCTTCCTCGGCGATCCGGCGCATCTTGGCCACGTCGCCGCCGTCCTTCATGTTCAGCACCGGGCGGACATGCAGGCAGCCGACCGAGGCATGGGCGTACCAGGTACCCTCGACGCCGTTGCGGCCGAACAGGTCGGTCAGCCGCGCGGTATAATCGGCCAGATCGTCGAGCGGGACCGCGCAATCCTCGATGAACGAGACCGGTTTGCCGTCGCCCTTCATCGACATCATGATGTTGAGCCCGGCCGAACGGACCTCGGCCAGCTTGGCCTGGAACGCCGGATCGACCGCCGGCACGATCGCGTCCGGATAGCCCAGATCGCCCATCAACTGGTCCAGGTCGGCCATCTTGCGCAGCAGCGCCGCATGATCCTCGCCGGAGAATTCGACCAGCAGCAGCGCATCGGGCTGCCCCCGGACCGCGCGCTCGATCGTCGGCGCGAAGGCCGGGATCTTGCGCGCCAGATCGATCATGGTCCGGTCGACCAGTTCGACCGCCGAGGGCCCGAGCGCAACGATATGCCGGGTCGAGGCCATGGCGTCGTAGAAATGCTGAAAATGGCAGATCGCCTGGACCCGATGCTTCGGCAGCCGGTGCAGGCGCAGCTGAATCTTCGTGAAGAAGCCGAGCGTGCCCTCGGATCCGACCAAAAGCTTGGCCGGATTGCGCGGCGTCTGGCCCAGCGTCTCGATATTGTAGCCGCCGACCTTGCGCAGCACGGTCGGAATGCGCGCCGCGATCTCGTCGGCCTCCTCGGTGTAGAGATCGCCCAGGGTATGGACTAGGTCGGCATAGCGGTCGGACGCGCCGGGCAGGTTGCCGCCGGTCTCGCCGAAACGCGCATGGGTCCCGTCCGCCAGGATCGCATCCACCGCCAGCACGTTATGGACCATGATGCCGTATTGGATCGAGCGGGCGCCGCAGGAATTATTGCCGGTCATGCCGCCGATCGTCGCCCGGTTGGCCGGCGAGACATCGATCGGAAAGCTGAAGCCGGTCGGCTTCAGGATCTTGTTCAGGCGATCCAGCACGATGCCGGGCTCGACCGTGACCGTGCCGGCCTCGACGTCGGTCTCCAGCACCCGATTCAGATAGCGGCTGGTATCGAGCACCAGGGCGCGGCCGACGGTCTGACCGCATTGCGAGGTGCCGGCACCGCGCGGCAGCACCGGCACGCCCTCCTCGCGCGCGATCTCGATCGCGGCAGCGACGTCGGCGGCGGTCCGCGGGATGACCACGCCGATCGGCTCGATCTGATAGATCGACGCATCGGTGGAATAGCGCCCCCGGGTGAAGCGGTCGAACTTGACCTCGCCTTCCAGGGCTGCCGCCAGGCGCCGCGCGAGCTTCGGATCGCCCGGTTGCACAGCTGCCATATGCCGCTCCATTTTGCATGCAATTCGAAAACGACGGCACGCTAACATTGTTCTCAGCCGAAGAATAGCCGGTGGAATTGCATGCAATATTCCGGCGGCGGAGGCCATGGCGGCTGTGCCATCATGCCGACCGGATCGCATGTTTTGGGAGATCGTGCCGATGGGAATGACCAAAGGATGGTGGAGTATCGGCCCGCTGCTGGTCCTGTCCGCCTGCGCCGCCGCGCCGCGGCCGGTCGCAGACGTCGATGCCGGCCACATCAATATCCGGCTCGCCCAGATGTATCTGAACGGCGACGGCGTGCCGCGCGACGACGCCAAGGCGTTCTATCTCGTGTCGAACGCATCGGCCGCCGGCGACGTCGACGCCAAGGAGCTGTTGGGCCGGCTTTATGCCGAGGGACGCGGCGTCCGACGCGACGACGAACTCGCGGCCACCCTGTTCCGTGCCGCGGTCGATGGCGGCAGCGTGCCGGCGCTGACCGACCTGGGCCAGATGATCGAGACCGGTCGCGGCACCACGGCCGATCCCGAGTCCGCGCTGGATTATTACGAGCGCGGCATGGACGCGGACGACCCGAAAGCCCGCCAAAATTATCAAAGATTGAAAAAAGTCCTGGAGACGCCGCCGCCGAAAACCGCGCCGGTCCCGGCGACTCCGGCGATTACCACGGAAGTGCTGAAACCGCCCGGCTGACCCCCGGTTGTACGAATTAATTCAAGCGGCGCCCTTCATTTTTGGCTGTTACGAAGCCTCACATTCGGATACATTCTGTTACATGGTTCGGCGGGAACGAGCCAAGCGCCCGGCACGCACATTGACCAAATTCTTCAAGCACCTTTGCGAGATGGCACGCACCTTCAGCTCATTTGAACGGCCGGGTCTATGATCCGGCCGTTCGTCTTTGCGCCATCCGCTAAAGCTCCAGCAATTCCTCGCGCAGGATGTTCATGCGGCGCGCCATGACTTTGCCCAACTGGTCCTGCCAGATCTCGGGCACCGTCTCACGCAAGGTCCGCTGCAGCAGCGTCAGCCCGGTCCATTCCTCTTCCAGCGAGCCATGGGTCAGGCGGTGGCGGCCGTCGATGCTGCGCAGGATCCGGACCCAGATCGCCTCGTAGGTCTGCGGCAGACCATCCGCCGCCAATTCGACGGCGAGCCGGGCCGGCAGCGCGTCCTCGGCCATCCCCTCCGGCGCGCGCCCGGTCGAGATCTGGGCCAGCAGCGCCAGCGCGGATTTGAGATCCTCCATCCCGCCCAGCAGATCCTTCAGCAGAGCGGGCGCGTCGATCAGGCCGGCGATGAACTCGTCCAGAACATCGCGGCCGAACGGCGACGGTCCACCACGCAACTGGTCGAGCGACAGCTCGAGCTTGCCGTACAGGCTCGCCCCCTTGAGATGGACCGACAGGCTGCGGAACGCCCAGAAGCGCAGGTCGTCCGGCGCTACGCGGGTTTTCAGCCCATCGATCAACACGTTGAATCCGTCGGCGCCCAGCTTCGGCATGTTGCGCTCGGCCTGGGCCGTCTTGGCGCGCAGGCGCGCCCGATCGACCAGGCCGCTCAAAAACTTGTCGCGTTGCTTGACCTCGACGCCGGTGGCGCCGGCCTCCTGCGCCCGCGCGGCGCGGCCAATCGCGGTGACGATCGCCGCATCCTGCTGCGTAACGATCTGAGAACTCGCCTCCAGCGTCACCAGCTCGATCGGCGTCGCCCCCATCTTGTCGAGCAGTGGGCGCAGCATGGTGCCGATGATCTTGCAGGCCGGACGGCCGAACAGGTCGTTCGGCGACTGGCACAGCGGCACCGGTCCCGGCACGTCGAGCACGCCGGTCTTCGTGCTGGTCGGCGGCGGCGGCGCCTGGCGAAACAGAATTTCGGCCTTGGTGACGAAGCCGTCGTTGCGCTCGCGCTCGCGGATCACCCGCACGGCGGCGACACCCGGCCGGCCCAGCACCAGCGACGCCGCCCGGTCGACCTCCCGCTCCAGCGTCTCGAAATCCGACCGGTCGAACGGCCGGCGCAGTTCGTCGCGATGATCGTCGATCACCTGCACGATCTGCCAGCGCTGATCGGCCAGCGCCATGATTTCGTAACGCAGCCGCCGCCCCTCGAAGAATTCAGCCATGTCCCGCCCCAGCCGCTTGGCGTCGAGTTTGAACCATACCGCTTAACCGCGCTATCCTCGGCAGAGACGAGTTTTGCGGGGAACCATGACCGAAGCGCGCCTGAAGACGGAAATCTGGGTCCAGGCGGCGGTCAAGCGCGCCAATATCGACGGCGGCATCGTCACCGTCGTGGCCAAGGGCGATCCGACCGCCGGGGCGGTTCTGGTCAAGATCAACCGCTTCGCCGACGGCTGTCAGGTCCTGGCCGAGACGCGCGATGCGAACGGCGCGCGCGCCTGGTATCGGGGCACCGGAGCGGCCGCCGTCGACGAGCCGACCGCCGACGCCTACATCGAGCGCGCCCGCAAACGCGATCCGGACCTCTGGGTCGTCGAGGTCGAAGACCGGACCGGCAGGCTGCCGTTCGAGGGCAAGATCCTGGCGACCTGAGCCCTACCCCGGTGCGGCATTGCTTCGGCCGGAGCCGGATGGCTTAATCGTCCGTGGGAGAGAAAGTCCGCGAAGCCCCAAGGGCCCGGACGTTCGACAGGGATCCAGCATCGCATGACGTATCAAGACCGGGCCCGCGCGATCGGTATCGCGCTCGCATTCTGCCTGATGGCCCTGCCCCAGGCGGCGCAAGCCGACGACGACAGTCGCAGCAAGAACCAGAAGCTGATCCAGAGCTTCTCGCCCTACGAGCGCGCGATGTACGACAAGCAGCAGGGCAAATACGCCGATGCCATCGCGATCCTGGAGCCGATGGCGGCCCAAGGCCACGGCTTCGAGCAGGCGCAACTGTCGCTGGGCCAATGCTACATCGAATCCTCCGCGACCATGACGCCGCCCGAAGCCAGTCATGACGCCCTGGTCAAGGGCACGAAATGGATCCTGGTGGCGAGCGACGCCGGCTTCCCGGCGGCCCAGGTGCAATTGATCCACATGATGCTCGACGGCGGCCGGTTCAAAGTCGAGCCCGAGGCGGCCGGCATGTGGTACCTGATCTGGAAGCGCAATCCAGCCCGGATGCAGACCGGCATGACTGACCTGGATCCGACGACGCTGCACAAGCTGCAGACGACGCTGACGCCGGACGATTGGCAAAAGGCGCAGACCCAGGCCGACGCGGCGGCGCCACGCTGACCTTACGGCTTCGCGACGCTCGCTAGCAGACCGACCCAGGCGCGCACGCGCGCTTCGTTGGCGCCGAAATCGAGCCAGCCGTAGCGCGGACGGCTTTCGATGGCGAAGCTGGATTTGCCGTCGGGCAGATCGACGAACTCGATCGTCACGATGTCCGGCAGGCGCAGCACGGCCGAATGCTGGACATAGACGATCTTGCGCCGCTCGCCGTCGCCGGCGACCAGCTTGACCCGGCGCTGGCGCGCCACGGCCTCGCTCCACAGGTCGCGCAGCCGCTCCCATTCCATGTCGAACACCGGCGTCACCGCGTCGGGCGCCCGGCTGCAATAATCCTGCGGGCACATCAGGAACCGCCCGGCCTTCTCTTTGTCCGGCAGATGACCGAATTCGACGATCTCGCCGTCGGCGACCCGATCCTCGGCATCGCGTCCCATGATGATGCGGGTCCCGAGCAGGCCGATGACGACGAGGCCGATGACCGCAAGCAGGCCGCCCATTGTTTTTCTTTTCACGCTCTAGCCCCGGCCCCCTGTTCCAAAACCGTGCGCTGGCCTTGTGGTATTCGACGCGGGAAAACCGCGTCGATGCCCTCAGGCGCCGGGCGCCCATCGGCGAACGCTTTCGCGTTCGTCCGACAATCCGCGCGCCAGGCTCGCCGCGCGGGGCCTCAATGGCCCTTGGGATCTGACGCGATTATATCGCGTCAGATCCTTAGCGCACTTGGCCAGCCCGTGTCAGGTTCCTCCGACGAGGATCAGGAATACCGGATCGCAAATTGATCGTATTTTACCGAACGTTAAGCCAAACCTCCACATTCTGCACCCGCATGTTCCTCTCCGGCTCCGGAAACCCTCCATGAACGCGGCATCCGACAAGATGACCAACCCGGCCGCCTTCGCCTTTCTGGTCGAGCAAACCTCGCCGCTCGAGGCCGGGTCGGTTGCGATCACCCACGACGGGACCATGAGCCGGCGCGACAAGGCCGAGCCGATTCGATTCGGTTTTCAGTTCTCCGGCCGAACCTTCGAGGCCGAGGTGCGCCCCGATGACGGCAAGCTCCTGGTCGAATTCACCGCCTCGATCGGCGTGCTGCCCTATACGGTCCAGAATCGCGCGCTGCGCTCCACGCTGCTGCGAGTCCTGAGCGGCTTGCGGGGCACCGGCCTGATCTGGACGTTGGACGCGAACCAGGAGGTGCACGTCGGCGGCAGGACCCTGATGGAAACGCCGGCGACCGCGACCCGCATCGTCGCCACGGTCGTCACCACCCTGCTGCCGGTCCGCGCCTATTTCGATCTGTTGGACGAAATCCTGAACCCGCCGGCGCCGGTCGAAACGGAACCCGGCACGGCGCTCGCCGCCGGTTAGGCTACTTCGCCTGCCGGCGGAAAATACCCAGCGCCACCTCGTCGAGCGTGGTCTGCTCGCGCGCGTCGCGCTTCTTTTTCGCGCGCTCCTCGGCCGCCTCGGCCGCCAGCTCGAATTTCTTCAGCTCGGCGAAGGCGTCCTGCAGCGCCTCGCGCGCCTGCTCGATCTGGCCCTCGACCTCGGCGATCGAGCGATGCAGCTTCTCGCGCCGTTCGATGACCTGTTCCAGATAGGCGGGAAAGGTCAGGCCGGCCTCGAAGGACTGGACCGCCGCCTGCCGTTCGCGCACGACCTCCGCTTCCAGATCGGCGATGTCCTGGCGCAACCGTTCGGCCAGCCGCATCAATTCGCCCAACTGGCGCTGCGCCTCATCGACGGTCCATTTATGCAGCCGGATCTGGCTTTGAAACGGTTTCACGCGTCGGCTCCGATCAGGATTTTGGCCAGGTCGGCGTAGCCTTCCTCCAGGCTGGAGCGCTCGCGCTTGCCCTGGGACAGGAATTTTTCGATCGCCGGATAATAGGCGATCGCCTGGTCGATCTTGGCGTCGCTGCCGCGGCGGTAGGCCCCGAGGCGGATCAGTTCGGCCATGTTCTCGTAGGTCGCCGCCAGAGTCCGGGCACGGCGGACCAGGTCGTTTTCCTCGTCCGAATTGCAGCCCGGCATGGTGCGCGAGATCGAGCGGGCGATATCGATCGCCGGATAGCGCCCGCGCTCGGTGATGCGGCGGTCGAGCACGATATGGCCGTCCAGGATGCCGCGGACCGCATCCGCGATCGGCTCGTTGTGGTCGTCGCCCTCGACCAGCACGGTGAACAGGCCGGTGATGCTGCCTTCGCCCGTCCCGGGCCCCGCCCGTTCGAGCAGGCGCGGCAGCTCGCCGAACACGGTCGGCGTATAACCCTTGGCCGCCGGCGGCTCGCCGGCCGACAGACCGATCTCGCGCTGGGCCATGGCGAAGCGGGTCACGCTGTCCATCAGGCACAGCACGTCCATGCCCTCGTCGCGGAAATATTCGGCGACCGACAGGGTGAGATAGGCCGCCTGCCGACGCATCAGCGAGGATTCGTCGGAGGTCGCGACCACGACGACGCTGCGCGCCAAGCCTTCCTCGCCCAGATCGTCCTCGATGAATTCCTGCACCTCGCGGCCGCGCTCGCCGATCAGGCCGATCACGCTCGCGTCGTTCGCCGTATAGCGCGCCAGCATCGACAGCAGCACGGACTTGCCGACGCCGGAGCCGGCGAAGATGCCCATGCGCTGCCCCCGGCAGCAGGTCAAAAACGTATTGAGCGCGCGCACGCCCAGATCGACCTTGCCCTGCACGCGCTTGCGCTCGTGGGCCGGCGGCGGCTGGTTGCGCAGCGGATAGGCCACCGGGCCATGGGCGAGCGGACCCTTGCCGTCGATCGGTTCGCCCATGGCATTGACCACGCGGCCGAGCCAGCGGCGGTCGGGGAAGATCGCGGGCGGCACGGTGGCGACTTCGACGCGATTGCCCAGCCCGATGCCGGTCAAGGTGCCGAACGGCATGACCAGGGTGCGCCCTTCGCGAAAACCGATGACCTCGCACGGCAGCGGCTTGCCGTCCTGGTCGATGATCAGGCAGCGGCCGCCGATGGTCAGACGCCGCTCGACGCCGCTGATCTCGACCAGCATGCCGAGAATGGCGGTCACCCGGCCCCAATAGCGATGGGCCGCGAGGCTTCCGACGGCCTGCGAGATCCCTTCGAGCAGCATCGCTGATCCGTTTTTGTGAGCGGGCGACGGCGCGGCCCGAGACCGACGCCGAACATGCACAACGTTCGGCGATGATGGGCGTTGTTGCTTAAGCAAGATTTAACGCGAAGCCTCGCCGCGCGTGTCATCTGGCCCCCGGTAAATCTTTTCTTAACGCGCGCCCCGCAATTTGTTAACGTTAACCAAGGTTACCTGAGACCGAGGAGACCGCCATGCGGGTGCTGATCGTCGAAGATGATACCGCCACATCGGCCACAATCGAGCTCGTGCTTAAAGCCGAAGGCTTCATATGTGACACGACCGATCTGGGCGAGGACGGTCTGGAGATCGGCAAGCTGTACGATTACGACATCATCATTCTCGATCTGATGCTGCCGGACATCGATGGATACGAGGTGCTGCGCCGCTTGCGCGCGGCGCGGGTGCGCACGCCCATCCTGATTCTGTCGGGCCTGGGCGAACTCGATCACAAGATCAAGGGCCTGGGCTTCGGCGCCGACGATTTCCTGACCAAGCCGTTCGACAAGCGCGAGCTGGTCGCCCGCATCCACGCCATCATCCGGCGTGCGAAGGGCCATTCGGAATCGATCATCCGGACCGGCCGCTTCACGGTCAATCTGGATACGCGCACGGTCGAGGTCGATAGCAAGCCGCTGCATCTGACCGGCAAGGAATACGGCATCCTGGAGCTGCTCTCGCTGCGCAAGGGCACCACGCTCACCAAGGAGATGTTCCTCAATCATCTCTACGGCGGCATGGACGAGCCGGAGCTGAAGATCATCGACGTATTCGTGTGCAAGCTGCGCAAGAAGATGTCGATCGCGACCTCGGGCGAAAATTACATCGAGACGGTCTGGGGCCGCGGCTATGTGCTGCGCGATCAGCCGACCGCCGAGTCCGCCGCCGCCGGCGCGCGCCAGCCCGCGGCGTAACACGATCGGTCAGGCGTCCGGATCGCTCGGATCCGGATCGCCGGCCGTCTGGCCTTCCCGGTCGAGCCAGTCGCACAGATCCCGGACGGCCGGATTGCCGCTGCGGCTGTGCGGCGTCACGCGCCAATAGCCGCGCGCCTTGAGCCGTGGACCGTCGAGCGGCGCCACCAGCCGACCCGACGCCAATTCATCCGCCAGGATCGGCAAGGGGCCGAGGGCAATGCCCAGCCCGTCTGCCGCCGCCTGCAAGGTCAGATAGAAGTGATCGAAGCGCTGCTGGCCGGCGACCGCCAGGTCGGGCGCGCCGGCCGCGATCAGCCAGCGCCGCCAAGCACCCGGCCGCGTATCGGCATGCAGCAGGATATGGCCGGCGAGATCGCCGACTTGGCGCACCGGCAGTCGGGCCGCCAGCGCCGGGCTCATGACCGGCACCTCCCACTCCGCCAGAAATGCCGCCGCCTCGCAGTCGGGCCAGATGTCGGGCCCGCGCCGGATCGCGACGTCGAACGGCTCGCCGACCTCGTCGAGCGGCCGATCCGAGGTCACCAGCCGCAGCGCCACATCGGGATGGCGCTGCTGAAAGCCGGCGAGCCGCGGCAGCAGCCAGCGCATGCTGAAGGTCGGCAACGCGTTGACAGTCAGGCTTTTGACCGTGTTCGCCTCGGTCAGGCGGCGGGTCGCATCGGCCATGCCGTCGAACGCGCGGCTCATCGCCTCCAGATATTCGCGCCCCGCCGCGGTCAACCGAACCCGCCGCCCGACCCGATCGAACAAGGGGGTCGACAGCCATTGCTCCAGCGACGCGATCTGCCGGCTGATCGCACCGTGGGTCACCAGCAGCTCGTCGGCCCCGGCGGTGAAACTGCCCCGGCGAGCAGCGGCTTCGAATGCGCGAAGCGAACTCAGGGGCGGCAGGCGTCGGCGCATCTCTTGTGACTTTCTCTCACTTAGAATGCGATCATAACTCGTTTGTGCCGAGCGTCCAGCGGGTTCAGGATCTGTTTCATGACGAGCGCACCGCTGACCCAAGACCAACCGACGATGGCTGCGGTCACGGCGCGCGACCTGTTTTTCGGCTTTCTGAAGGTGGGCATCCAGGGCTTTGGCGGCGTGCTGCCCTGGGCGCGCCGGATGATCGTCGAAGAGCGGCACTGGCTCAGCGAGGTCGATTTCACCGACCTGCTGAGCCTGTGCCAGCTCCTCCCCGGTCCGAACATCTGCAATCTGTCGATCGCGCTCGGCAACCGCTTCGCCGGGCCGTTGGGCGCGCTCGCGGCCATCACCGGCCTGCTGGCCGCCCCGTTCTGCATCGTCATTTCGCTGGGGATGCTCTATTCGGCCTATGGCAACAGCGCGGCTTTGGGTGGCGTGTTCCGCAATCTGGGTGCCGCCGCCGCCGGTCTGGTCGTCGCCACCGCCTGGAAAGTCGCCAAGCCCTATATCGCACGCCCGGAAGCGATCATCGTCGCGCTCGTGGGTTTCGTCGCCGTGGTGATCCTGAACTGGCCGCTGATCTATGTCGTGCTGGCATTGGCGCCGCTCAGCGTCGCCTGGGCCTGGCGGCTGGCGCGATGAAGCCCGACGTGTTGGGCGTGCTGATGCGGCATTTCGTGCTGCTGTCGCTCGTCACGATCGGCGGCGCCAATGCGGTCGTGCCCGAAATGCACCGCGTTGCGGTCGATGTCGAGCATTGGATGACCGACCGGCAGTTCGCCGAGCTGTTCGCGCTGTCCAACGCCGCCCCCGGACCGAACGTGCTGATGGTCTGCCTGATCGGGTTTCAGGCGGCGGGCTTCGCCGGCGCGGTGGTCGCGACGATCGCAATGTGCGGGCCATCGTCCCTGCTGACCTATTTCGCGGTCCGGCGCTGGGAAAAGAGCAGCAACGCGCGGGTGAAGAAGATCGTCCAGCGCGGGCTGGCCCCGGTCACCATCGGACTGATCGCGGCCAGCGCGTTCCTGCTGACCCGGGCGGCGATCCATGATTGGCTGGGCCTGGCACTGGGCGCCGCGACCTTCGCACTGATGGCCGGGACGAAATTCAGCCCGCTCTGGGTGTTCGGCGCGGCGGCAGGACTGGGATTTATCGGATTCTCTTAGTTCAACTAGGGATTTTTGTTGAACCGTCCCAAGCATATGGTATGCCGTCCGGCACGGAATGGGCTATGCCTGCAATAGAGGATCGCCAAATTCCCGAATTTTCTTGAGAGTTATTGCTCCACGACGACGACTCAATTGTGCAAACTTCGGGTAGGTGGCCGTTCTTTAGGCCGAATTTAATGACTTTGTCCGACAAAATCGTGCGCAACGACCCTCTCCTCTCGTGAAAGGCGCGCGCGATGGCCACGATTGAAAACATGAGTATCAAGTATAAGTTGATCGGATCGTTTTGTCTGGTGCTTGCAACCACGATCGCGCTCGGCTTGATTACGTTGAGCAAGATATCGGCCATCAACGCTGCGACCGAACAAAATCATTCCGACGTCATTGGCCTGAAACAGATAGCGGAAATGTCTCGTCTGGCCCAAATTATGGAAAAAATGACCCTGCTGCAGCATTATGCGGCAAGTAAAGAAGATCGACAAAGCTACGTGGATCAGCTGGGCACGATCCGCCACGACTATGAGGCAGCCTGGACCGCTTATGCGCCGACCATAGATCCCGGTGAAGAGAAGCAGGACGCCGATGCGATCGTCGCGGCATCGCATGAATTTTCAACGGGGGCCGACAAGGTGATCGAGTTCGACCGCCCCGGCCAGAGCGATGCGGCCACGGCACTGCTGAAAGGCGATTTTGCTCGTAACGCTACCGCCTTCCAAAAGGCCCTGTCGGTCGATATGGCTTTCCAGATCCGATCGAGCGGCGAATCGGGTGACAGCGCGAGCGACGCCGGGGCTTCCGCCGCAACCGATACGATGATCGCGCTTGGCGTCGCCACTGTCCTCAGCATTCTCCTGTCCTGGAGCATGATCCGGGCCATTGCGCTTCCCGTAATCCGCATGACCTCCGCCATGCGTCGGCTGGCGGCACAGGATATGAGCGTAGAAATCGCCGGCGCGAAGCGTCAGGACGAGATCGGCGAAATGGCCGCGGCCGTGCTCATCTTCAAGGAAAATATGATCGAAGCGGAGCGCCTCCGCTCGGAACAGGAAGCGCGCAAGATCGAGGCCGCGGCAGGCCAGCGCGCCGCAATGAACAAGATGGCCGACACCTTCGAACAGACCGTCAAAGGCGTGGTCGATGCCGTCGCTTCCTCGTCGACCGAGTTGCGGGCCGCGGCGCAAAGCATGTCGGGCACCGCCGAGCAGACCAGCCGCCAAAGCGAGCTCGTCGCCGCGTCGATCGAAGAGACGTCGGCCAATGTTCAGACCGTCGCCGCAGCATCGGAGGAACTGTCGGCGTCGATCGGAGAGATCAGTCGCCAGATTACGCAATCATCGACGATCGCCGGACAGGCGGTCGAGCAGGCAACCCGCACCAGCCGGGCCGTCGGTGGTCTGGCCGCTGCCGCCCAGAAGATCGGGGAGGTCGTCCGCCTAATCCAGGGCATCGCCAGCCAGACCAACCTGCTGGCCTTGAACGCGACCATCGAGGCGGCCCGTGCCGGCGAGGCTGGCAAGGGCTTCGCGGTCGTGGCCTCCGAGGTCAAAGCGCTGGCCACCCAGACCGCGCAGGCGACCGACGATATTCAGGGACAGGTCACGTCGATTCAAAGTGCGACGGCCGACACGGCCCAGGAGATCGGCAATATCGGGACGATCATCAGCGAGATCAGCGACGTCACAACGGCGATTGCGGCGGCGATCGAAGAGCAGGGCGCCGCCACGAGCGAGATCACACGCAACGTTCAACAGGCTGCCCAGGGCACTCAGCAAGTCGCCGATACTATCGGCGGCGTCTCGGCGGCGGCCAACGACACGGGTGCTGCCGCCAACCAGGTCCTGGGCGCCGCGACCGAACTGTCGCAACAGGCAGAACGCCTGCGCGAAGAGGTCGCGAGCTTCGTATTGGCGGTCAGGGCCGCCTGAAGCGGACGAGGCGTCCGGATCGATTGATCCGGACGCCTCGTCCGCTTGAAACTCCGTAATCCAGCGCGGATGACCGCCTCGCAGATGCCTACAGCCCGGCGACCCGCGCCGCCGCGGCCGGATTGGCATGGTGATAGATGCCGCGATGGTTGGCCATCGGCTGGAACTTGTCGGTGATGCCGACCACGGTTTCGGCGCCGCCCAGATACAGAAAGCCATCCGGCGCCAGCTGCTTGGCCATGCGTTCCAGCACCATCTGCTTGGTCGGCTGATCGAAATAGATCAGCACGTTGCGGCAGAAGATGACGTCGAACTGGCCCAGGCCCGACAGATCGTCGAGCAGGTTGAACGGCCGGTAGCGCACCATCTCGCGGATCGCGCTGTCGATCTGCCAGCGGTCGCCCGCCTGCTTGAAATATTTGACCAGCAGTTGGATCGGCAGGCCGCGCTGCACTTCGAACTGGGAATAGAGGCCCGCCTGCGCCTTGGCCAGGATCTCGGTCGATAGATCCGTCGCCAGGATATCGACGTTCCAGCCGATCAGCTTCTGCCGCTCTTCCTTGAGCATCATGCTGAGCGTATAGGGCTCCTGCCCGCTCGAACAGGCGGCGGACCAGACCTTGATATTGCGGGTGGTGCCGCGCGACTGCAGCAGGAACGGCAGCACGACCTGCTTGAACTGGTCGAACGGCTTGATGTCGCGAAAGAAGAAGCTTTCGTTCGTGGTCATCGCCTCGACCACGTCGCGCACCAGGCCCGCCTCGGACCGGGTCCGCAGGCGCATGACCAACTCGTCCAGGCTCTTCAGGTTCCACTTGCGCGCGACCGGCAGCAGGCGGCTTTCCAGCAGATAGGCCTTGTCCTTGGTCAGCGTGAGACCGGACCGGTCCTTGATCAGTTTGGACAGCAGATTGAAATCATCAATGTTCATGACGCTGCCCTCGTCGCCACCTTGCGGATGTACGGCGCGATATCCGCGAGCGGCAGGACGGCGCTGCAGACCCCCGCCATCGCGACCGCACCGGGCATGCCCCAGACGACGCTCGTCGCCTCATCCTGGCCGATGACCGAGCCACCGGCCGCGATGACCGCTTCGCACCCTTTGAGGCCATCCTGTCCCATGCCGGTCAGAATGACAGTGAAAACCCGCCGGGCATAGAGCTTGATCAAACTGCGCAGCATCGGATCGACCGACGGCCGGCAATAGTTTTCCGGCGGAGTCTTCAACAGCTTCACGACCTTCTGCGCCCCTTGGGTCTCGATGGTCATGTGATACTCGCCCGGCGCCACATAGATATGGCCGCCCTGCAGCACCATGCCCTCGGCCGCCTCGTGGGTCGGAATGCCGCTGGCCCGCTCGATATGCTCGGCCAGAATGGTCGTGAAGGTCGCCGGCATGTGCTGGGTGATGACGATCGGCTGCGACAGGCCGGGCTTCAGGGCCGACAGCACGGCGAACAGGGCCTGGGGACCGCCGGTCGAAGAGCCGATCGCGATGATCTCGGGAATTTCGGTCGGCGCCGGCCGCAAGGATATCGGCGCCTTGACACCCGGTGCCAGGACCGGACGCGGCCCGGCGGGCGCGCCGACGGGGCGCGCCACGAAGGGAGCTGCCGGCGCGTGGCCGGGCGTACCGGTCGGCGCCCCGAACGGGCGCGGAGCCGGCGCATGTCCGGGCGCGGAACTCGGCGCTGCCGACGCATGCGGCTGCGCGTGAGGAACGGCGATACCGGCGGCGCGGCGGCGGGCGGCGCCCAGCGCCTTCACCTTGGCGGCCAGCTCGGTCTTGAAGTCGGCGGCGGCATTGAGCGCCATCGAGGTCGTCGGCTTGGCCAGGTAGTCGGCGGCGCCGGCGGCGAGCGCCTTCATGCTGATTTCGGCATTGCGCCGGGTCAGCGTCGACGCCATCACGACCTGCAGATCGGGCTGGGCCTCGATCATCTTGGGCAGCGCCGTCAGCCCGTCCATGACCGGCATCTCGATATCGAGGATGCAGACTTCGATCGGGTACCGGCTGAGCGCATTGATCGCCATCTGGCCGTTCGACACGGTCGTGACGACATGGATCTCGGGATCGGTCTCGAGATTGCGCGAGATCAGACCGCGGATGACGGCGCTGTCGTCGCAGACCATGACCCGGTAAGGCCCGCCGCTTTGATCGGCGACCGGCCCCGCGGGGGTGGATCCTGGCAAGGGGGACCTGCCGTCTGTCACAACAACCCGACTTGTGCGAACTTGGCGTGGATGATGTCGCTGTCGAACGGCTTCATGATGTATTCGTTGGCGCCGGCACCGATCGCCGCCTGGATGTGCGCGATGTCGTTCTCGGTCGTGCAGAACACCACGATCGGCACTTCGCCGCCCGGCGCCTGACGCAGTTCGATCAGGAATTCCAGACCGTTCATGACCGGCATGTTCCAGTCGAGCAGCACCACGTCGGGCATCCGGACCAGGCAGGACTCAAGCGCCAGCTTCCCGTCGGCCGCCTCGGCGATCTCGAAATTGAGATCTTCCAGAATACGCCGCGCCACCTTCCGAACGACCCGGGAATCATCGACGATCAAGCAGAACTTCATGACCAAACTCCAAGCGCCGAAGCGTGTAAGAACGACTGGCGGTATTATGCCGCGTCGGCACTGGTCGCGAAATCCAGAAGACGCGCGACATCCAGAATGATCAGCAGGTTACCATCGAGCCGGTGGATACCGTTCGAAACATCGCGCCATGCCGGATCCAGCGTCGCCGGATTGCGCTCGTAGGTGCCGCTGGTCAGGCTCAGCACCTCGCCGACATTGTCGACCAGCAGGCTGTATTGCTCGCCGCCCTGGTCGACCACGACGCTCATGCTGTCCTTGCCGTCGGTATTCTTCGGCAGCTTGAGGCGCGTGCGCACGTCGATCGCGGTGACGATGCGGCCGCGCAGATTGAGCGAACCGGCGACCTCGGGCGGCGCCAGCGGAATGCGGGTGATCCGCTGCGGGCCCAGCACGTCCTGCACCTGCAGCACGGGGATGCCGAACATCTGGCCCGCGATGAAGATCGAGACATAGTCGTGCGAGGCCGTGTCGCCCAGGATTTGGAGCGAGCGCGGCACCGTGCCGGCGGGAACGATACTCATGCTGCGACCTCCCGCTGGAGATTGAGAGTGGCCGAGAGCGACGTCAGCAACGCGTCCCGGTCGAACTTGGCGATATAGTCGTTGAAGCCCACTTCACGGCCGCGATCGAGATCCTCCGGTGTGGCGTGGGACGAGAGCGCCACCATCGGCACATGGCGCCAGCGGGTATCGCCGCGCACCTGGGCCGCGAATTCGAAGCCGTTCATGCCCGGCATTTCGATGTCGCTGATGATGACGTCGAAATCCTCGCCCGCTTCGTGCAGATGGAGCGCACGATCGGCCGATTCGACGGCGCTGACCTCGTAGCCGGCGATCGTCAGCAACGGCGTCAGCAGATTGCGGAAGAACGGCGAGTCATCGACCAGCAGAACCCGAAGCGCGCGGGCGACGTGATCGAGCGCCCCGTCGCTGCGCGAGCCGAACCAATCGTCATAGGCCTGCATCAGATAATAGCCGGTATCGACCAGATCGGTCGCCTTGCCGGCCAGCACCGCGCTGCCGATCAGGCCCGGCTGATCGGAGCCCAGCTCGACATGCAGCACGTCCTCGACGATATCGACGATCTCATCGACCAGCAGACCCATCGAGCGTTCCTTGTCGGAGAAGACCAGGATCGGCTGACGGCCTTCATGGCCGATGCGCAGAGCCGGATCGATCGGCACCAGCGGCATCAGCTTGCCGCGATACTGCACGACCGGCTTGCCGTTGGAGTACTCGATCTCCTTGCGGTCGATCTCTTCCAGGCGTGCCACCAGGGCCAGCGGCACCGCCTTCGGACTGTCGTCTCCGGCCTTGAACAGCAGGAGCGACGTCTTGTCGATCTGGCGGCCGCGCGTGACGGCCTGTTCCGCCGTCGCCCGATCGGCGCCGACCGTGATCTCGCCGGTCGCGGCGGCGATTCCGTTCGGATCGAGGATCATGATGACGGCGCCATCGCCCAGAATGGTGTTGCCCGAGAACATGGTGATGTCGCGCAGCAGCGGGGCGACCGGCTTCACCACGATTTCTTCCGTGTCGAACACCCGGTCGACGATGATGCCGAACGAGTAGGTTCCGACCTGGGCCACCACGATGAAGCATTCGGTCGAGGTGTCGTGGTTGTGACGCAGCTTCAGCAGCTCGTCCAAGCCGACCAGCGGTAGCAGCCGATCCCTGAGACGCAGCACCGGCGCACCGTTCAGCCGCTCGATCTGGGTTTCCGTGCCCGGTGCGGCGCGCACCAGCTCGACCACGCTGATCTGCGGGATGGCGAAACGCTCGCCGGCGCATTCGACGATCAGCGCCGAGACGATCGCAAGGGTCAGCGGGATCTTGATGACGAAGGTCGAGCCCTTGCCGAGCGCGCTCTTCAGCTCGATCGTGCCGCCGATCTTCTCGATGTTGGTCCGCACCACATCCATGCCGACGCCGCGGCCTGACACGCTGGTGACGGCGGCGGCGGTCGAGAAGCCCGCTTTGAAGATGAACTGATAGATCTGCTGGTCGGACATCTGCGCCAGCTCGGCCTCGGTCGCGAGGCCCTTCTGGACTGCCTTGGCCTTGATCAGGTCGGTCGCGAGCCCCTTACCGTCATCGCCGATCTCGATGATGATATGGCCGCCCTCATGGTACGCGCTAAGCGTGACTGTGCCGGTTTCGGGCTTGCCCGCCATCACGCGGTCGATCGGCGTCTCGATGCCGTGGTCGGCCGAATTGCGCACCATATGGGTGAGCGGATCCTTGATCAGCTCCATCACCTGGCGGTCGAGTTCGGTCTCGGCGCCTTTCATCTGAAGATCGATCTTCTTCTTCAGTTCGATGCCCAGATCGCGGATCAGGCGCGGCAGCTTGGCCCAGGCATTGCCGATCGGCTGCATGCGCGTCTTCATGACGCCTTCCTGCAACTCGCTCGTCACGTGGCTGAGGCGCTGCAACGCGATGCCGAATTCGGAGTCCTTCTGGCCGCGCAGGATCTGCATCAGCTGATTGCGGGTGAGCACCAGCTCGCTCACCATCGTCATCAGGTTTTCCAGCAGATCGACATTGACGCGGATGTTCGAGGCGGCAACCGCCGAATCCTTGACGTCGCCATCGGCCTGGGCGCGCGGTGCCGCGGCGGCTGGCGGCGGCGGTGCGGGCGCCGGTTCCGGCTCGGCGAGCGCGGTCGGCTTCGGCTTGGCGACGGCAGTGCTGGCCACCGGGGCCGGCGGCGCGGCCTTTACGACCGGCACGGGAACCGGTTCCGGTTCCGGTTCCGGTTCCCATTCGGGTTCGGGTTCGGGCTCCGGTGTGGCCGCAACGGCGGTCACCGACAAGGCATTCTGATCGCCGTCGGCGAATGCGTTCAGCTGGGCGATCAGATCGGCATCATTGCCGTCCGGCTCGGCCTCGGTCGCCTCCAGGGTCGCCAGCAGCATCTTGATCCGATCGAGCGAGCTCAGGATCAGGCTGATCGCGACCGGCGTGACGACGAGCTGCCCGTCGCGGATCTTGCCGAGGACATTCTCGCCCGCGTGGGCAACCGCCTCGAGCCGAGGCAGCGACAGGAAACCGCACGTGCCTTTGATGGTGTGCACGATGCGGAAGATGTTACCGAGCAACCCCGGGTCGTTGGGATTTTGTTCGAGGCGAACAAGCTCCAGATCGAGCGTCCCCAACCCCTCGTTAGTCTCGGTCAGGAATTCGCTAAGAAGATCGTCCATGGCCTGATTTCCGCCGTGAAAGTACTGATCGGTGGGTCGAAAATTTCGGCTTCGACCTGGTCCCGAGACCGCCCCGACCTTGGTGTTTATTCATTAATATCCGGTTACGGATGGCCGCTCCAGACCCGAACGATTCGCTCGAGAAACGAAATGGAGCATGCCCGTTTCATCCGGCCGACGCGAGCCTAAAGACGAGGGCCCCCGATGTGAGCATCTCGATCGACGGGCGAAGCCCCGCCCTGAGGGCCAGCGCGCGGGTAAAAGCGGCCTGCACGCTGCGCGCGTCGACCAGGCCCGCCGCCAGGGTACCCGTGAGCGCATCGGGCAGATGGGCCGGCAGCCGCGCGCCCTCGCCTTCCGCGTGGATTTCCAAGGGATTGGCTGCCGTGAGCGTCAGGCGTCCGCCACGCGGCAAGGCCTCGGCGGCGACCAGAAAAAGATTGCAGGCCAATTTGATCTCGACTGGAGCCAGCCCCTCCGGCCAGTCGCAGACGATCTTGCCGTCGGCGAACAGTTCGAGCGTCACCTTGCGGCCGAGCTCGACCGCGATCGGCGCGATCGAGCCATAGGCGACTCGATAAAATTGCAGGCGTCGGGTCGCCTGAATCGCGCTCTGCGCGATCAGGCCGGTCGCATCGGCCGCGAAATCCGGGTCGTCCTCCAGCAGCTCGACGCCATTGTTGATGGCGCCGATCGGGCTGACCAGCTCATGACAGAGCCGGGCCGCCAGCAGTTCGGCGATCCTGAGATCGATCGGCGCGTCACTCATCCCCATCCTCGATCGGCCTTGCCGCCCCCGCGCCGCCATGATCGGATCGTCCGACCCTTGAGACGAATTCGGATAGTACAATGGAAACGCTGTTTGTCCCCGGTACCTGGGTCCGCTTGCGCGCCGAGCCGGATTGGGGCGTGGGCCAGGTCCAATCGGCGATCGACGGGCGGATCACGATCAATTTCGAAAATGCGGGCAAGCGCGTGCTGATGGCGGCGGCGGTCGATCTGGACGCGGTCGACAGGGACCCGCCGCGCCGGCGCTAGGACCCCAGGAGCCGTTCCGCCGCGGCCAGGTCGTCCGGGCTGTTGAGATTGAAGAACGGATCGAACGGATCGATCGCGAAGTCCACCGTCACCGTGCCGAGGCCCCCAGCCCAATCGTCGGCACGCCGCAGTCCTTCGTCGCGGATCGCCCGGCGCAAGCCCTCGCGCGCCGCGACCGGCCACAGCCCGGCGATCGGATGGCGCCGCCCGCCGGACGCCGCCATCGCCGCCGGCGCGCCCGCCAGGATGGCGGCGCCGAGCCGTTGGGCCAGATCGGGCGGCAGGAACGGCGTATCGCCCGGCACGGTCAGCACATGTCGGGCGCCTGCGATCGCCGCCCAATCCAAGGCGGCCAGGATACCGGCGAGCGGCCCCGGCCGGCCCGGCAGCGAATCCGGCAGGATCGTCAGGCCGAACGGCTGGTAGCGCCCGGCTTCGTCGTTGACGTTCAGAGCCAGCAACGAGACCTGCGGCTGCAGCCGATCCAGGATATGGCGCAGCAGCGGCCGCCCGCCCAGGTCGACCAGCGGCTTGTCGCCACCGCCCATGCGCCGCGCCAGCCCACCGGCCAGGACGACGGCCAAAGGCCCCGCTTCGCTCATGATCGACACCCCTTCCCGCGCGGGCTCTTGTTCCGCGCGCCTTCGACCGACATATTAACGCACATGATCGATCCCTTTGGACGAACCGTCAGCTACCTGCGCGTCTCGGTCACCGACCGATGCGACTTTCGCTGCGTCTATTGCATGGCCGAGGACATGACGTTCCTGCCCAAGGCGGACGTGCTGTCGCTGGAGGAACTCGATCGCCTGTGCAACGCCTTCATCCGACAGGGCGTGCGCAAGCTGCGGCTGACCGGCGGCGAGCCGCTGGTCCGGCGCAATATCATGTGGCTGATCGAGAAGCTCGGCCGCCAGATCGAGCTGGGCGCGCTCGATGAATTGACGCTCACCACCAACGGCAGCCAGCTCGCGAAATATGCCGATGGGCTGAAGGCCGCCGGCGTGCGCCGCATCAACGTCTCGCTGGATACGCTCGACGAGCGGAAATTCGCCGCGATCACGCGCTGGGGCCGGTTGGGCCAGGTCATGGACGGGCTCGACGCCGCCAAGCGCGCGGGGCTGAAGGTCAAGATCAACACGGTGGCGCTGCAGGGCGTGAACGATGGCGAGTTCGACGATCTGGTCGCCTGGTGCGGCGCCGAGGGCCATGACCTGACCTTCATAGAGGTCATGCCGATGGGCGAAATCGGTGAAGAAGCCCGGCTCGATCAGTATCTGCCGCTGTCGCGCGTGCGGGCGCAGTTGGCCCAGCGCTGGACGCTCGCCGAGAGCGACTATCAGACCGGCGGTCCGGCCCGCTACGTCACGGTCGGCGAGACCGGCGGCCGGATCGGCTTCATCACGCCGCTGACCCATAATTTCTGCGAGAGCTGCAACCGGGTACGGCTGACCTGCACCGGCACGCTCTATATGTGCCTGGGCCAGGAGGACGCGGCCGACCTGCGCGCGCCGTTGCGCGCGTCGGAAAGCGACACGCTGCTCGACGGCGCCATCCAGGAGGCGATCGCCCGCAAGCCGAAGGGCCATGACTTCATCATCGATCGAAGTCATCATGGGCCGGCGGTGCCGCGCCACATGAGCGTCACCGGCGGCTGATCGCCGTTTCCCTTTCCGAAAGCCCCTCGATGCGCGCTGGTTCATGTCGGTAAGCCGCCCGTCGCCCAAGATCGCGATCGTGGCATCCGAGGCCGATGCGGCCCAGGCGGCGCTCGCCGATCTGGAGCGCCGCTATCCGACCGTTTCGCTCGACGAGGCCGACGTGATCGTGGCCTTGGGCGGCGACGGCTTCATGCTGGAGACCCTGCATCGCCATATCGACCGCCATCTGCCGATCTTCGGCATGCATCGCGGCTCGGTCGGCTTTCTGATGAACACCTATTCGCCGCATAATCTGTTTGAGCGGGTCGCCAAGGCCGATACCGAGCGGCTGCATCCGCTCTCGATGCAGGCGACGACCGTCGATGGCACGATCCACCAGGCGCTCGCCATCAACGAGGTGGCTTTGCTGCGCCAGACCCGGCAGATGGCGAAGATCCGCATCTCGGTCGACGGCGTGCAGCGCATGGACGAGCTGATGTGCGACGGCGTGATGGTCGCGACCCCGGCCGGCAGCACCGCCTACAACCTGTCGGCCCATGGCCCGATCATCCCGTTCAGCAGCGGCGTGCTGGCCCTGACGCCGATCAGCGCGTTCCGTCCCAGACGCTGGCGCGGTGCCGTGCTGCCGCACAAGGTGACGGTCACCTTCGAGATGCTGGAGGCGCCGAAGCGTCCGGTCAGCGCCGGCGCCGATTTCATCGAGGTCCGCGACGTGATCCGGGTCGAGGTGCGGGAAACCCGCGAGACCAGCCTCAGCCTGCTGTTCGATCACGACCATAATCTCGAGGAGCGCGTGCTGAAGGAACAGTTCGAGAGCTAACGCCAATCGTTCAGAGATAGCCGAAGCGGTCGAGCCAGGGCCCGGCGGCGGCCTCGAAGGCGGCCTGGACCGCGGGGCCGAAATGTTGGGGCCAGTCGCCGGCGACGCCCTTGCGGAAGAAGGATTGCCGATCCTCGATTCCTGGGACCCGGCCGCCGCTCAAGCGCCCGAACGAACCGGCGTCCCGGCACGCCGCCAGGATACCGGGATCGGTCTCGACCCCCAGGAAATCGAACAGGCCGCCCAGAGTCAGCTCCGGCGCCGCCAGCAGATTCTCGTAGCGGACCGCGCGATAGCGCGCCGGCTGCTGCGCCCCGAACCCCGCCCCGGCGCCGACATTGCTCGACCAGAATTGCGCGAAGCGCTCCAGATAGGCGTCCTTGGTACCAAATTCGCCGAAGGCCTGCGGCGGCGCGGTGCGCAGATTATGGAACCAGGCCGATACCGCGCAATCGCGGCCGTCGCGCACGACATGGATGAATTTCGCGTTCGGAAAGATCGTTCCGAGCAGGTCGAACGCCCGGACATTGTCCGGCGTCTTCTCGCCGACCGCGCTCGCGTGGCGCGCCTTGGGCTGGCGCCGCAGCGCCGCCGCGATCGCCGTCATGACCAGATAGAGCACGTCCGCCTCGTCCAGGCCGGCATAGCCGGCGATCTCGTTGAACGTGTCGGTGTTCTTGGCGTTCAGGTAGCCGTTATAATCGCCCAGCGCCCGGACCAGGCGCGGGGCCAGCTGATTGGTGAAATGCCCTTCGCCGCCACAGCTGAGGCGCGGATGGGCGTCGAGCGACAGCTGCAGCCAGGTCGTGCCGGATTTCATCGCCCCGCCGATGAAGAAGATCTGCTTCTCGAACATCTCCAGAAGCTCGGCATGGTGGCGGCGATAATCGTACATGTTTCAAGCCTTTCCCAGCTGATCGCGCCATGCCGCGAGTGCGCGGCGCACCCGGGCGACGACGCCGGCCCAATCGCCGGGCCGGCTCTGGCGGAACTGGCGCAGCGTCGGGTACCAGGGGCTGTCGTCGCGGCCGTCGAGCCAGCGCCAGCAGCCGTCGAAGCGGTTCAGCAGCCAGACCGGCCGGCCGAGCGCGCCGGCCAGATGGACGATCGACGTATCGACCGAAATCACCAGATCGAGCGCGGCGACCAGGGCGGCGGTATCGGCGAAATCCGTCATCGCCGCCATCGGATCGACCAGTCCGAATTCTGCCGGGGCCGACGGCCCGTGCTTCTGCAGGCTGACGAACCGCACGCCCGGACACGCGAGTAACGGGGCAAGCGCGGCCGGCGCCATCGAGCGGCGCCGGTCGATCGCCGCCAGTTCAGGGAGCGCCGTACGCGGGTTGCCGGCCCAGGCCAGCCCGACCGTGAGGCCCTCGCCCGCCAGCCGCCGACGCCAGGTCTCGGTCGCGGCCGGATCGGCCGCCAGATAGGGCACGGTGCCCGGAATCGTCTCGAGCAGGGTGCCGAAGCCGAGCGGCAGGCTCAGCATCGGGCATTGCAGATCGACCGGCGGCAGCGACATGCCGCGCGGCACCACGCGCGCGCCGCCGGCCAGGCTCGCCATCAGCCGCACCAGCGGCGACGGCACCTCGAGCACGACCTGGAAGCCGCTGGCGGCCAGCATCGGCACATAGCGGCAGAATTGCAGGGTGTCGCCGAAACCCTGCTCGGCCTGGACCAGGATCGTGCGGCCCCGGGCCGGCTCGCCCTGCCATTGCGGCACGGCCGGGTCACGCCGGGCCGTGCCGAGCGACGCGGCCTGCCAGCGCCATTCGAAGTCGCGCCAGCCCGTCTCGAACCGGCCCGCCCCGAGCAACAGCAAAGCCCGATTATTGCGGGCCTTGGCATGGTCCGGATCGAGCACCAGGACCCGCTCGACCGCATCGATCGCGCCGGCGCGATCGCCCGCTTCCTGCAGCAAGTTGCTGAGATTGACGAGTGCTGTGGGGAAGTCCGGCTGCAGCGCGAGCGCGCGTTCGACCGCGGCCAGGGCCTCGGTGCCGCGGCCGGCCGCGTGATGCACCAGACCGAGGCTGTTCCAGGCATCGGCATGCTCCGGCTCGAGCGCCAAGATCCGATCGTAGCACTGCCGGGCCTCGTCCAGGCGTTCGGCGCCGCGCAGCGCATGGCCGAGATTGCACAGGGCGTCGGGATAGTCGGGGCGCAGGGCTAGCGCCCGCTGATACAGCGCGATCGCTTCGGGCAGCCGGCCCTGGTCCTGCAGCGCGTTCGCCAGATTGTTCAGCGCCTCCGGATGGTCGGGGCGGCAGCGCAGCGTCTGGCGATAGGCCGCCATGGCACCGACCTGATCGCCCTGGGCGCGCAGCACATTGCCCAATTGATAGTGGCCGTCGCCCCAATCGGGCCGCAGCCGCATGAGCCGGCCCAGCAGGCCCGCAGCGATGTCGAGGCGGCCGAGCTGCTGGGCGGTCAAAGCCAGCAGATGCAGGCTCGCCAACTGGTCCGGCTCGGCCTTCAGGATCTCCAGACACAACGCCGCCGCCGCGAGATAGTCACCCGCGCCGTGGAGCGCCCGCGCGCGATCAAAAGTCGCAGGCCGCCCGGCGGACTGGGAACGGTCGATCGAAGATTGCACCGGACCTCCCGCTCTCGACAGGGGCCGGCGACGCGGGCCCTCAGGCTTGAAACGGTCGAACCGGCCAAGTCAGGCGCCAGCACCCGTTTGCCGAGCACGCATTTTCGGGCGCATAGTTGCGGGGCCTCCTCAAAGACAACAGCCGAGCCTTGCCATGACCGCGCCCACCAGTATCGAGATGATCACGAAGCTCGTCGGCTTCGACACGACGAGCCGGGACTCGAATCTGGCGCTGATCGATTGGGTCGAGGCCTATCTGGCCGACCTCGGCGTCAAGTCCGAGCGGTCCTGGGACGCGGACAAGCGCAAGGCCAACCTGTTCGCCACCATCGGCCCCGAGGACAAGCCGGGCATCGTGCTGTCCGGCCATACCGACGTCGTGCCGGTCGACGGCCAGGACTGGACCAGCGATCCGTTCAAACTGGTCCAGAAGGACGGCAAGCTGATCGGCCGCGGCGCCTCCGACATGAAGGGCTTCCTGGGCGTGGTCCTGGCCAAGACGCCGGATTTCGTCAAGCGCCAGCCGAAGACGCCGCTGCATCTGGCCTTCACCTATGACGAGGAAGTCGGCTGCCTGGGGGTGCGCACGCTGTTGACCGAGTTGGCCCGGCGGCCGGTCCGGCCGCGCGCTTGCGTCGTGGGTGAGCCGACGCTGATGAAGCCGGTCATCGGCCATAAGGGCAAACAGTCGGTGCGCTGCCACGTCCATGGGCTGGAATGCCATTCGGCGCTCGCGCACCAGGGCGTCAACGCGGTCGAGGCGGCAGCCGAGCTGGTGGCCTATCTGAAGGGCATGGCCCGGCGCTTTCGCGACCAGGGCCCGTTCGACCCGGATTATTCGCCGCCCTATACCACGGTCCACACCGGCAAGATCCAGGGCGGCACGGCGCTGAATATCGTGCCCAAGGACTGTACGTTCGATTTCGAATTCCGCTATCTGCCGAGCGAGGATCCGGCCGTTTTGTTCGGCGAGGTCCAGCGTTTCGCGGCCGAAAAGCTCTTGCCGGAAATGCGCGCGATCTCGGCCGCCGCCGGCTTCGAATTCGAGGAATTGTCCAGCATGGCCGGGCTCGACATGAGCAGCGAGGACGAGGTCACCCGGCTGGTCATGCAACTGTCCGGCGCCAACGGCACCGGCAAGGTCAGCTTCGGCACCGAGGGCGGCCTCTATCAGGACTTCGGCATCCCCACCATCGTCTGCGGCCCCGGGTCGATCGAGCAGGCGCACAAGCCGGACGAATGGATCGAGATCGAGCAGCTCGCAGCCGCCGAGCGCTTCATGGACCGGCTGCTGGACCACACGTCGCACGGGTGACGTCGCACCGGCGAAACGCGTTGATGTATTACCTCTTACCTCCTACATTTTCGATGGGGAATTTCTGCGGGAGGATGGGATGGCGGCCAGAACGAAACCTGTTCCCGGAACGCGCGCGCGCGCCGCAAATCACATCAGTTCGGTCACGAGCAAGGGTCAAGCGACCATCCCCGCCGATATTCGTCGGGAAGCCGGGATCGAGGCCGGGGACAAGGTGCTGTTCTCGTTCGAAGACGGCCGCATCGTCATCGAGAAGTCCCAAGCGATCGACGACGTCTGGAACGCCGGTCAGTCGGCCATGCTGGGCGAATGGAACGACCCGGACGAAGACGTCTATAATGATTAACGATCAATGGGATGTGGCCCGGGTGCCCTTCCCGTTTACCGATCGGGCGGCGGTGAAGAAGCGCCCGGCGCTGGTGCTGAGCACGCGCCGGTTCAACGCCGCTGCCGGCCATACGATCATGGCGATGATCACCAAGCGCGACCAAAGCGTTTGGCCGCAGGATACCAAAGCGTTTGGCCGCAGGATTACGATGTCGTGGACTGGGCGACGGCCGGTCTCAAATTTCCCAGCTGGGTCAGGCTGAAATTCTTCACGATCGAGAACAGCTTGATCATCGATGCGCTCGGCCGCCTTCAGCCCCCCGACAGAGCCGGTTTTCAGATGGCCGCTAAGATTGCGCTCTGGTGAGCTTCCGCCGCTTTCGAGAGCGGCGGAAGCGTCGCAAGATTACAGCAGTTCCGCGATCTGCACCGCGTTGAGGGCCGCCCCCTTCAGCAGCTGGTCGCCCGCCACGAATAGGGCGATCGAGCGGTCAGACGGGTCGGAGATGTCGGTGCGGATGCGGCCGACCAGGATGTCGTTCTGGCCCGAGGCGTCCTTCGGCATCGGGAAATAATTCGCTTCCGGATCGTCGACCACGCGCACGCCCGGCGCCTTGGCCAGGATGCGGCGGACCTCGTCGGGCGTGATCGGCCGTTCGAACTCGACATCCAAGGCGATGGCATGGGCGCGCAGCACCGGCACGCGGATGCAGGTCGAGCTGATGCGGATCGAGGCGTCGCCGAAGATCTTCCGGGTCTCCTTGACCATCTTCAGCTCTTCCTCGTTATAGCCGTTCGCCGGGTCGATCCTGGTATTGTGGCTGAACAGGTTGAACGCATAGACGTGCGGGAAGACCTTGGGCGCATGGGTCTCGCCGGCCAGATAGGCGCGGGTCGAATCCTCCAGCTCGGCCATGCCCGCGGCGCCGGCGCCGGACGCCGCCTGATAGGTCGCGGCGATCAGGCGCTTGATCGGGTTGACCTGATGCAGCGGCCAGAGCGGCGTCGCCGCGATGATGGTCGAGCAGTTCGGGTTGGCGATGATGCCCTTATGCGTCTTAACCGCTTCCGGATTGACCTCGGGAATCACCAGCGGCACGTCGGCATCCATGCGGAAGGCCGAGGAATTATCGACCACCACGGCGCCGTGGCGGACCGCGACCGGCGCGAATTCGCGCGAGATGCCGCCGCCGGCCGAGAACAGCGCGATATCGACGCCGCGGAACGACTCGGCGCTCAGCGCCTCGATCTTGAGCTCGGTGCCGTTGAATTTCATCGTTTTCCCGGCCGACCGCGGCGAGGCGAGCAGACGCAGCTCGGCCAGCGGAAAGTCACGCTCCGCGAGGAGCTTCAGGAACTCGACACCGACGGCCCCGGTGGCACCGACGATGGCGACGACTGGCTTCGACATAGCTCAAAAGATCCTTCGTTTCAGGGTTCCGGCATGAAAACGACCGGTAGCGCGGCATTTTCGGCCTGTTTGTTACCTTGTCAATTTCGCCGTGCGGCGAGATGACCGCGCATCCCGCTCGCACTCGGCCGGCCATCTGCCTACAATCCGCCCGCAAAGGCCTGGTTTCGTTGGAAGGAGTACGGGGTGACCCGCGGCAAGGACGAGCTTTACCCGGTCGAGCTACGCGCCCCGGACATTTCCCGGTGGCGCCAAGGGAATACCGGGATTCCCTATATGACGACGCTCGACAGCGGCCGGCCCGGTCCGCACGTCCTGATCAATGCCGTGACCCACGGCAACGAGCTGTGCGGCGCGCTGGCGATCGAGTTCCTGGACCGGACCGGCTTCAGGCCGGCGCGCGGCCAGGTCACGCTCGGCTTCGCCAATGTCGCCGCCTTCACCGCGTTCGATCCGACCCAGCCGAGCGCGTCGCGCTATGTCGACGAGGATTTCAACCGGGTCTGGGATGTCGCCACCCTGGACGGCCCGCGCCGCTCCGCCGAGCTGACCCGCGCGCGGGAGATCCGTCCGCTGATCGACCGGATCGACTATCTGCTCGACATCCATTCCATGCAGCATGCAACGGCGCCGCTGATGCTGGCCGGCATGCAGGACAAGGGCGTCGCGCTGGCGCTCCGGACCGGCGAGCCCGGATTCATCGTGCGCGACCAGGGCCATGCCGCCGGGCGCCGCCTGCGCGACTATGCCGGGTTCGACGATCCGGCCAGCCCCAAGGCCGCCCTGCTGGTCGAGTGCGGCCAGCATTGGGAAGCGGGCTCCTTCACCGTGGCGCGCGACGTGACGCTGCGCTTCCTCGCCGGCCTCGACCTGCTCGAGCCGGCCTATGCCGCCGAACATATGCCGAAGACTGTCCCGCCCAAGCCGCGCGTGATCGAGGTGACCCAGGCCGTCACGATCGAGACCAACAGCTTCACGTTCGTCGAACCGTTCGAGGGCCAGGAGGTCATCGCCAAGGCCGGGACCGTCATCGGTCATGACGGCGGCCGCGAGATCAGCACGCCCTATGACGATTGCGTGCTGATCATGCCGTCGCGCCGGCTGGCCAAGGGACAGACCGCCGTGCGGCTCGGCCGCTTCGTCGCGTGAGCTTCGCCTATGCCGGCTGCTACACGCCGAACGGCGGCGGCATCCAATGCTTCGCGCTCGACCCGGCGACCGGCGGCTTGACGCCGCGGGCGCTGACCGACGGCATCGCCGATCCGACCTGGCTGCTGATCCAGGACGACGTGCTCTATGCCGCGAGCGAGGTCACGCCGGCCGGCACGGTCAGCGCCTATCGCATCGATCCGACCGAGGGCACGCTGACGCCGATCAACCGGGTCGATGCCGCGGGCGGCAAGCCGGTCCATCTGAGCCGACACCCGGCAGGCCGGCATCTGTTCGTGGCCAATTACGACAGCGGCACCGTCGCCGTGCTGCCGATCGGTGAAGACGGCGGCCTGGGCCCGGCGATCGAGGTCAAGACCGACGCGGGCCCGGTCGACCCGGCGCGACCGGCGGACGCGCCGCCGGGCAGCTTCGCCGACGGCGGCCACGACGCGCCGCATGCCCATTACATCGAAAGCGATCCGACCGGCCGCTGTGTGCTGCATACCGACCTGGGCCAGGACCGGATCTATGTCTGGCGGTTCGAGGCCGGCAGGCTGACGCCGGCGGCGACGCCCTTCCTCGCGACCGTGCCCGGCAGCGGCCCGCGTCATCTGGCGTGGCACCCGGATGGCAACCGCTTCTATGCGCTGGCCGAGGAAAGTTCGACGCTCTCCACCTATGGCTTCGACGGCGGCGACTGCACGCTGCTGCAGACCGTTTCGTCCCTGCCGCCGGGCTTCGCCGGGACGAGCTACGGCTCAGATCTAAAGCTGTCGGCCGACGGGCGCTTCGCCTATGCCGCCAATCGGCTGCACGACAGCATCGCCACCTTCACGACCGCGGGCGAATTGCGCCTGATCGATCATACCCCGACCTGGGGCAGCTATCCGCGGACCCTGGTGATCCACGGCGATTTTCTCTACGCCATGAACCAGCGCAGCGACGCAATCACGGTATTCCGGCTCGAGGCCGGCGTGCCGCGCTTCACCGGCCGCTATATCCCGACCGGTAGCCCCGCCCATCTCGCCTTCACCGATAGCCCGCGGGTCACTGCCTGTTGACCGCGACCGCGATCGCCTCTGACATGATCTCCAACCCGCGATCGATCTCGGCGTCCGAGACCGTCAAGGGCGGCGCGATGCGGAACACACCGCCCATGCCGGGCAGCTTGACGATGTTCATGCTGAGGCCTCGGCGCATGGCCTCCTCCATGATCTGGGCGCCGAGCTCGAACCCTGCGGCCTTCGTCTGCCGGTCCGTGACGATTTCGAGTCCGAGCAGGAGACCGCGTCCGCGCACGTCGCCGACGCAGTCGAACCGCTGCTGAAGCGAGAGCAGGCCGCTTCGAAGCCTTTCGCCCCGGACGGTCGCCTGCTCGACCAGGCCCTCGCGTTCCACCACATCCAGAACCGTGACGCCGACCGCGGCCGGCAGCGGATCGGAGACATGGGTCGTATAAAACAGAAATCCTCGTTCATGGGCGGTCTGCTCGATCGCTTCGGAGGTCATGACCGCGGCGAGCGGCAGGCCCGCGCCCAACGTCTTCGACAGGGTCATGATGTCGGGCGTGACACCGTCGCGCTGGAACGCGAACATGTGCCCGGTCCGTGCGATGCCCGTCTGGGCCTCGTCGAGGATCAGCAGCATGCCCCGCGCTTCGCACTTGCGCTTCAATGCCGCGAGGTAGCCAGGCGGCAGTTCGAGGATGCCGCCGCTCGACAGGATCGGCTCGGCGATGAATGCCGCCAGATTGCCGGTCGACTGGCTGTCGATCAGCGAGAACGCATCGTCGAGTTCGCTCTGCCAATCGTTCGTGCCGTCCGGATGCCTGAAGCGCGGACGATAGGCGTTGGGGGCTGGGATGACGAACGAGCCGGCGGCAGCCGGTCCATAACCCTTTCTGCCCGCGCTGTAGGTCGCCGAGGCCGCCGCCCCGGTCATGCCGTGCCAGCTCTGCGCGAAGGCGACGACTTCGTGCCCACCGGTCACCAGCTTCGCCATCCGGATCGCCGCCTCGTTCGATTCCGCGCCGGTCGTGAGCAGTTGGACGCGGTCGAGACCGGGGGCGAGGGCGGCAAGGCGCGCGGCCAGTTCGACGACGGGACGGGACAGCATGCCGCTGAACAGGTGCGCGACCGACGTCATTTGCCGGTTAACCGTCGCCACGATATCGGGATGGGTGTGGCCGAGCACGGCGCTCATCTGGCCGGAGGTGAAGTCCAGGATCGCCCGCCCGTCCGCGTCATAGACGAAGCTGCCTTCGGCGCGCTCGACGATGATCGATTCGAAGTCGGGTCCGTAGCGCGTCAGATGTTTGCGGGCAGACGCCCAGAAAGCGGGATCGGCGTTCAGCGACATCGGGATCATCCTTCAGAATGGCCGGATCAACGAGTACCGGCACTTGTCGGATCAGGCAAATTGATATTATTTTATCCGGATATCGATTGGATTGATGGCATGCAGCTGCTGGACCTGACCCTGCTCAAAAATTTTGTCGTCGTGGCGCGGACGGGTTCGATCAGCCTGGCGTCGTCGCAGGTCGGGCGTACGCAGTCGGCGCTCAGCATGCAGATGCACCGGCTTGAAGACGCGATCGGCCAAACGCTGCTGCACCGCAGCGGTTCTGGCGTGCGGCTCACGGCCGCCGGGGAGAAGCTGCTGGCGCATGCCGATGCTCTGCTGGCCCGGCACGATGAAATCCTGGCCGAAATGAGCGGAACGGCGCTCAAGGGCTCCGTGAGCCTGGGATGCCCGGAAGATTACTCGATCGCCTTTCTGCCAGACCTGCTCAGGGGTTTTTGCGCGTCGCATCCTGACGTCGAGCTGCGCCTGGTTTGCGCGCCCACCGCCGATCTGCGTCCGCAGCTGCATCGGCGCCAGATCGATCTGGCGCTCGTCTCGCTGTCGGACCCGCAAGCCGGCGAGGTGATCCGGCAGGAGCGCTTCGCCTGGGTGGCGAACGCTGCCGAACCGGAAATTCTACGCCAGGCCAGCCTCCCGCTGGCGCTGTCCGCGCCCGTGACGCTCGACTATCGGGCGGCCTGCGACGCCATGGCGGCGGTCAACCGTCGATACCGGGTCGCCTTCGCCAGCGACAGCCTCGCCGGCCTCATCGCCATCGCCCGCTCGGGCCATGCGATCAGCGTTCTGACGCGAACGGCTGTCCCGCCCGATCTTCATATCCTTTCATGCGGATTGCCACCGCTCCCGACCATCGGCATTGCCCTGGAATTTGCCGAGCTGCGGCCATCCTCGGCCACAAAAGCCTTAGGTGACCATATCCGAACCGTATTGCCCACCCTGCCGCAGCCGGCCCCGACTGCTCATTTCGGAGATGATTCCGGGCGTTCGCGATCGCACCGGATGTAACCGGCCAATACTCTTCCGCGGCGGACAGATGAGCGACGGGCAATCCCGCGTTGCGCCGCAAAAGAACTGCCGCCCGTCACTTTATTAACGACCGAACAATCCTTTGTCCGTAACGATTCTGTCATGAACCCGCCGCAGAGCGTGGTCACGCCAGGATTGTCCGCCATGTCGCATCCGCTCGCCGCCCTGCTCCGCCGTCCCGGCCGCGCGACCGCCTGCCTGGTCGGTGCCGGCGCGACGCTGCTCCTGCTGGGCGGCATAGGTGGCCGCAGCCACGCCGCCGATACCGATCCCGCGCTCCGGCACCAAACGGCCGTGCGGGCGGTGGATCATCTGGAAGCGCTCAGAAGTCTGACATCGCACCTGAGCGACCCTGCGGTGCCGGATCTCAAGCGCGCGCGTGCGGCGCTCGGCATGGACATGATCGCGCTGCGCGAACTGGCGCAGCCCGGCGATGAGACCGCGGCCCTTCGCGCCACGCTTGCCGCCCTGGCGCTCTATCAGACCGCCTGGATGGACGCCCGCGACCGGGTGCGCTCGAACGATACGGCCGACATCGGCCGCGCGCTCGCCGCGGCGGCGCCGCTCGGGGTGCAGGCAACGGCGGCCTTGGCCTCGCTCGGCCATGCCATGGACGATGGCGATCTCGCCGCGGCCCGGGCGCGTGCGGTCGATGACCGCGCCGGCTGCCTGTGGAACGCCGGCCTCGCGCTGGTTGCCGCGGGCATGCTGCTGTTCGCTATCGCCCGATTTGAGGACGCGACGGTCAGGCGCGAAAGCCTCGCCGGCTAAAGATCTCCCGCCAAGGCCGCCCGCACCGCATCCGGCACCAGCGCGATATGGCCGTAGTTCGGGTGGTCGAAGCCTAACAAGACCTGGGCGCCGGGCGAACGGAACGCATCGACCGCCACCGGCGTCAGCTTGAAATGGAAGAATTGCACCGACGAGGCCTTGCCCTCGGGCGAGGTGTTCTCGCGGCTGGGATCGGGGATGCCGCGGATCTTCTCCGCCCCGGCCTGCAGGAAGGTCTTGTGCTCGATGCCGCCGATGCGGTTGAGCTGGGTCAGGCGCCGGGCCGGCTCATCGATCTCGAACATCACGGTCGCGACCAGCTCCTGGCCGGTCGGCACCAGCGGGCCATAGGCCTCGATCTCCTCGGCGATCTGCGGCTCGCCGCCGTTCTCGATATAGACCATCTCCAGAATCTGGTGACGGATCGTCTCCCAATTCTCGAAATAGAAGGTCGCGAACGGCCCGACCTCGACCCGGCGGTCCTTTTTGACCTGCGACATGCGGGTGCGCTGGTCCCGGCGCAACGGCAGATAGTCGGCGCGATCCAGGATATCGGCGCGCTCGATGCTACGTTTCGGGCTGGTGGTCATGATCGAACCCTCTTCATTCAACCGTCAGGCCATAGGCCCGGGCGAACAATTGAACCGGATGGGCCTGGCTCGGCAGCGGCGCGTCGCCGGCCAGCCGTTCGATGCCCTGCATGATATGGCTCGCCGCCAGCGGGCATTCGGAGGCGACGAACGGATTGGCGTTCGTGACCGCCGCGCGGGCGACCGGCCGGCCGATCTTGAGCGCCACCTCGAAATTGCCTGCCATGACGCCCCAGGAGCCGCCATGGCCCGAGCAGCGCTCGACCACGTCGATCTTGGTCTCCGGGATCAGGCGCAGCAGTTCGGCCGCCTTCTGCCCCATGTTCTGCGCGCGCGCGTGGCAGGCGAGATGGACCGTGACGCCGCCGGGCAGCGCCTGCAGGCCAGGCGCCAACCCCTCGTTCTTGGCGATCGCGACGATATATTCGCTGATGTCGCTGGTGTGTTCGGCCAACCGCTTCACGTCCGCATCGTCGGGCAGGATCAGCGGCCATTCGAACTTCAGCATCAGCGCGCAGGACGGCACCAGGGCGATGATTTCGTAGCCCTCGTCGATATAGCGCTTCAGCGCCTGGGACACGGTCTTGGCGCGGCCGGCCACATCGGCGATGTCGCCCGCTTCCAGCTGCGGCATGCCGCAACAGGCGGGATAGGCCACCTCGGTCGCGACGCCGTTATGGGCCAGGATGGCACGGGCCGCCAGACCGATGTCCGGGTCGTTGAACTCGACGAAGCAGGTCGCGTACAGCACGGCCTTCCGCCCGAAACCGGGTGCCGCGTGATTGAGCTTGGGGGCGTCGAGCGCCCGCTGCTGGAAGCTCTGGATCGCGTATTTCGGCAGCTCCGCATCGCGCGCGATGCCGGCAACCGCCTTGAGCACCGGCCGGGTCAGGGCATTGTGCCGGTCCGACGCCCAATTGGCGACCGGCGCCACCAGCGACGCGAACTTGCCGTTGCGGTCGGTATGGGTCAGCGCCTCGGTGATCTTGTCACTCTTGCCCTGGGCATGCTCGGCCGCGCGGTAGCGCAGCATCAGATGCGGGAAATCGAGATTGAACTCGTGCGGCGGCACGTAGGGGCATTTCGTCATGAAGCACAGGTCGCACAGCGTGCAGGCATCGACGACGGTCTTGTATTGCTGGGGATCGACCGAATCGAGCTCGCCGGTCGGCGAATTGTCGGCCAGGTCGAACAGGCGCGGAAACGAGTCGCACAGATTGAAGCAGCGCCGGCAGCCATGACAGATGTCGAAGACGCGATGCATCTCCGCTTCAATCGCCGCCATGTCGTAGAATTCAGGGTCCTGCCACGCGATCGGATGCCGGATCGGCGCCTGCAGACTGCCTTCGGCCATGGGCCGTGCTCCCTCTTGTGCCGAGGTTTTGTGATTTCAAAACGAGAAAAGCCGGCGGGCACATACCCGCCGGCTTGATCTCGTCAGGCGTTCAGGGAATCGAGCGCCTTCTGGAACCGGCCGGCATGCGAGCGCTCAGCCTTGGCCAGCGTCTCGAACCAGTCGGCGATCTCGTCGAAGCCTTCTTCGCGAGCGGTCCGGGCCATGCCCGGGTACATGTCGGTATATTCATGCGTTTCGCCGGCAATGGCGGCCGCGAGGTTCTTGTCGGTCGGGCCGATCGGCTTGCCGGTCGCCGGATCGCCGACGACTTCCAGGAACTCGAGATGGCCATGGGCATGGCCGGTCTCGCCTTCCGCGGTCGAGCGGAACACGGCGGCGACATCGTTGAAGCCCTCGACGTCGGCCTTCTGGGCGAAATAGAGATAGCGTCGATTGGCCTGGCTTTCGCCCGAAAACGCTTCCTTCAGATTGCCTTCGGTCTTGCTTCCCGCGAGCGTACTCATCGCGTGCCTCCCCAGGGGTTGATCGGGAGCGCGGGCGGATCGCCCCAGCGCTCGACCGCGATGATGAACCCGTGCCGGACGGCGCGTCAACCCGCCTTTGGAACGATTCTAAATAAGCCTCGGGGCCGTGGGTGCGTCGATACCGCCGTCAGGCGCGCGAGCCCGCCGAGCGGATGCGCGGGCCCGGAATGCGGCCGGAATCGATCTTGTTGCGGCGCTTGTGAATCACCAGCGTGACCTGATTTTCGAGCACCAGGATGCGCTTTTCCGCCTCGGCCGGCAGCGGGATCTTGGTCGCGATCGCCTGCATGATGACCGCCGCCGCCAGATCGGACTCGCTGATCTCATGCTCGACGATTTCGCCGTCGATGGTCTCGACCGCGAGCGTGACCGACACGGCCGGGTTCTCGTGAATGACGTAGCGCGAGATCTGCCCGACGGTCAGCGGCCGGCCGGACTTGCGGTAGAATGCCGCCAAGGCCGACACGATTTCCTGATCGTTATACATCATGACACGCATTTCAATCGGCATCTAATTGAAATCCTTGATAAACTTTGACTTTTCGGCACCATTGATGACGGTAATTCGTGGCGGTACCCCACTTGTTCACGGGGAAGGTCCACGCTTGCGAGCCATCATAGCGTATCCTTTGGGACCGCCATACGGCCCGGAGTCCCGCATGCAGCGCGCCCCGGGGCTTTCCCAATGGCCCATCTGCTCACGCAGGACATCAGGTGCGTAGAAGATGATTACATTATCAAGCTGGATATCAGAGGCTACGACTATCGCTCTTGAGGGTTGAAGTCATCTCCCACCAAGCGGATACCATGAAGGCCCCAAAGCACATCCCTCCCCGAGTCTCGCCGGCTGGCCAACCCCAGGGGATCAGGCCGCTATCGGCCAATGCTGCACAGCCAACCCCGGCACCAGCGACCCAGTGGCCTGCGCGCTTCGGCGCAGCGCAGTCGAAAACTGCCAACCCCTTTTCACGGACGGCACCAAGCAGCATTGCACCGCCGCCGACCAAGTTCCCGGGCACGAGCCAACAGCCCGCGCTCCATCACTCTCGTGCGGACGGAAAGCCCCATCCGCCAACCGACAAGTCCGCCGTGACCACCGCCGCGCGGGTGGTCTGGGCATCATTGGCTCCGTATCCCGCTGGACTTGGCAGCCGGACGAAGCGACGAACCGATCCCGCACCTCCGATGCAAACGAAAACCGCGGCAGCCGCTCAAGGGACCGTTCAAAAGGCGTCGACCGGGCCCCGCTACGTTGCGCCCGGGAGCCGCAACTCGGGCGTCGGCTCATTTGGAGGCGGTCGCGGCGGGGGCCCTGCAACAGGCGGTTCAGGCCGGGGCCTCGGAAGGGGCGGCTCAAGCAGCACGGATGCCAAATCTTCGGCAGGCGGCAATAAGCCGCGATGGGCTTCAAGAAGCGGAACTTCAAGCGGCGGGGAGACGAAAGACGCCCCTAAGACCACCAGGGCGGAAAGTTGGGTACGGGAATATTCGCTCGCAGAGCTCCAGCGATGCGAATTGTCGAAACTGGCAATCATTGGGACTGACGGTAGCAGGGAAAGCGATATCGAATCCTACTTGAAATCCCACCGCATCGCGAACTGCCTCGCTGCCGATATCGAATTAAATGCGCAAAGGGGGCAGGGAACCAGAGGTTGGTTACAAAGCAAAAACGATGCCTGGATGAAAAAATGTATAACGAACCGATGCGGCTTCCTTTTAGTTGGAGAAAGACATAGAAAATTGATGGTCGACGGAATGGCCAAAGGTGATGTAGCAGCTCACATTTCAATCAGCACAAATTACAAGGAAAATGGAACAGGTGCGGAAATGATAGCCTTACTTGGAGCAGGATATACTTGGAACGGAAGTGATACTCTTATTCCGGCACCACCGAGAGCCGGCCCCGGTTCATCGGCTCCAGCGTTGCCCATTCCCGCCACGCCCACCCCGACTGCCGAGACCACCACCACCACCACTACTCCTCCGTGATGCTCGGCGTCTGGCTGGTTCGAACCCATGACGCACAAAATCTCGCGCTCGATCGACGGTGTGGGAGGACGCTTCAGACGCGTTCGCCGGCATCACCGGAGCCGTCCGGCGTTCAGCCCACGGTGATTTGCGAGCCGAGCCGGGCCGAGGCGAGCCGACCATAGGCCAGCAGGCTGATACCGCCGAGCACGACCAGCCCGCCCAGCACCATGAAGCCGGACATGTAGGATCCGGTCGAGCCCTGGAGCAGCGCGACCAGGAAGCCCGCGATCGTGCCGCCGCCGCCGGCGCCCAGTCCGTTCATGATGCCCGAGGCCGGACCGATCGCCTCCGGCGCTACGGTCGATTGCAGGACGGACCAGATGTTCGGCGTGTAGCTGGCGGCATAGAGCCCGAGCGCCACCGTGATCAGCGCGAGCTTGGCCAAGCCGCTATCGACCTGGGGCAGCAACAGCAGCATGCCGCCGGGGATCAACAGGCCCAGCGCGGCGATCAGCACGCGCTTGTTGGTCTTGTCGCTGATCATGGACATCGGAATGGCGAAAAGCACGGCCGCCGCATAGGGCACGGCGCTGGCGAAGGCCTGGGAGAGGCCGGAAAAACCCAGCGACTTCACGGCGAGCGGAATCCACAGCGTGATGCCCCAGAACAGCATGCCCTGGGTGACGTAGCTGAACACGAGCAGGACGAAGGACAGGCCGCCGAGCGCCTCGAAACTCAGCGGCACCTGCGGCTGACCACTGGCCTCAAGCCGGTAGGGCGCTTCGGCTTCCGGGCGCAGGCAGAAGCAATAGAGCGGCACGATGACCGCGAGCCCCAGCCCGCCGGTCAGGAAAAACAAGCTGCGCCAGCCGACCGCCTGATAGATCGGCGTCAGCACCAGGAAGCCCACGGCGAGCGCCAGATACTGGCCGTAGTATTGGATCAGGCTGTTGGCCTTGGTCAGTTCGTCGGCGGCGAACCAGCCGCGGGCGAAGCGCGACTGCTGCGGCCAATAGATGCCCTCGGCAATGCCCAGGATCGCCCGGCAGACTAGAAGCGTGACGAGAGACGAGCTGAAGCCGATCACGATCGTGGCGACCGACCAGAGCGCGAAGGTCCAGATCACCACGCGTTTGGGATCCATCCGCCGGGTCAGGATGCCGCCCAGGATGTTGGCGAGGGCATAGCCGATCAGGAAGATGGTCAGCGCCAGGCTGGAGGTGACGGCGAAACCGTCGCCGGCGAAGCCCATGTCCTGCGCTACAGACGGCAGGCTGACCGACAGATTGCTGCGGTCCAGATAGGCCACGAACAGGCCGACCATCAACGAGCCGCCGATATTCCACCATTTGGACCGCATGTCGTCCTCCCCGGGTCTGGTCTCCTGCGCCTTGGCGGCGCTTTTTTCATTTTATGCCGCCGCCGCCAAACCCCTCGCCCGCGTTTTGCGGGAGAGGGTGCCGAGCAAAGCGAGGCGGGTGAGGCCGGTAAATGCACGAGTTCGGTGTCGACCTTCGCTTCGACGACCCTCACCCTCCCCAACGCTGACGCGTCGGGCCCCTTCCCTCTCCCGCGAGGTGCGGTAGAGGGACGTTAAGCCCCTCAGCGCCCCTTCGTTTTGCGCCAGGTCGCGAACGCCGTCAGGTTCGCCTCGTCGGTCGGTGGATAGAGCCCCAGGATCGACTGGCCACCCTGGACCTGCTCGGTCACGAAATCCTCGAACGCGGTCATCTCGACCGCCTCCGCCGCGATCTCGTCGGCGATGCCGGCCGGCACGATGATCACGCCGTCGGCGTCACCGACCACCACGTCGCCCGGCCAGACCGCGACATCGCCGCAGCCGATCGGCACGTTGATGTCGAGCGCCTGATGCAGGGTCAGGTTGGTCGGCGCCGACGGACGGCAGTGATAGGCGGGCATGTCGAGCGCCGCGATCTCGGCGGCGTCGCGGAAGCCGCCGTCGGTCACCACGCCGGCGACACCGCGCACCATCAGGCGTGTGATCAGAATCGACCCGGCCGAGGCCGCGCGTGGGTTCTTGCGGCTGTCCATGACCAGCACCGCACCGGGCGGGCATTGCTCGACCGCCTGGCGCTGCGGATGCTCCCGATCCCGAAACACGGTCAGCGGGTTGAGGTCCTCGCGCGCCGGAATGTAGCGCAGCGTGAACGCCTCGCCGACCATGGTCTGCTTGCGGGCCCTGAGCGGATGAACGTCCTGGATGAACTGGTTGCGCAAGCCCCGCTTATAAAGCGCCGTCGCCAAGGTCGCGGTGCTGACGGTCTCAAGTTTGGCCCGGGTTTCAGGAGTGAGCTTGCTCATCTCCGGTGTGAGCTTGGTCATGATGGACCTCAATAGATCACGGGTTCGGAGACCGGCGCGCCGAAGTCGGTCTTCAGGAAATCGAAGTCGCAGCCCTCGTTCGCCTGCTGGATATGCTTAGTGAAGACCCAGCCGTAGCCGCGCTCGAACCGGACCGGCGGCGGGACCCACTCGGCTCGGCGTCGGGCCAGTTCCGCGTCCGACACGTCCATGCGGATGCTGCGTGCATCGACGTCGAGCGTGATGATATCGCCGGTGCGCAGCAGCGCCAGCGGCCCGCCGATGTAGGATTCCGGCGCCACATGGAGAATGCAGGCGCCATAGCTGGTGCCGCTCATGCGTGCGTCGGAGATGCGCAGCATGTCGCGATGGCCCTCCTTCAGCAGCTTCTTCGGCATCGGCAGCATGCCCCATTCCGGCATGCCCGGACCGCCCTGCGGACCGGCGTTGCGCAGCACCAGCACATGATCGGCGGTGATGTCGAGCGTCTCGTCGTCGACGGCCTTTTTCATCGACGGGTAATCGTCGAACACCAAGGCCGGGCCGGAATGTTTCAGGAAGCGCTGGTCCATCGCTGCCGGCTTGATGACGCAGCCGTCGGGCGCCAGATTGCCCTTCAGCACGGCGAGCGAGCCCTCGCCATAGATCGGCTTCGACAACGGCCGGATGACATCGTCGTTGAAGACCTTGGCGCCGCGGATGTTCTCGCCCAAGGTTTTGCCGGTCACGGTCAGGCAATCCAGCTGCAGATGCTGGAGCATCTGGCCCATCAGCGCGCGGATGCCGCCGGCGTAGAAGAAATCCTCCATCAGATAGGCCGACCCGGTCGGGCGGACATTGCCGATCACGGGCACGATGCGGCTGAACCGCTCGAAATCATCGAGCCCGATGTCGCAGTTCGCGCGCCGCGCCATGGCGATCAGATGGATGATGGCGTTGGTCGAACAGCCCATAGCCATGGCGACCGCGATGGCATTCTCGAACGCCGGCCGGGTCTGGATCTTGTGCGGCGTCAGGTCTTCCCAGACCATTTCGACGATCCGGCGGCCGGATTCGGACGCGAGCCGGATATGGCCGGAATCCGCGGCCGGGACCGAAGAACCGCCCGGCAGCACCATGCCGATCGCCTCGGCGATCGCGGTCATGGTGCTGGCGGTGCCCATGGTCATGCAGGTGCCGTAGGAGCGCGCGATGCCGCCCTCGACGCCGAGCCATTCCTGCTCGGTGATCTTACCGGCGCGCAGCTCGTCCCAGTATTTCCAGCTGTCGGAGCCGGAGCCCAGGAACTTGCCCTGGAAATTGCCGCGCAGCATCGGCCCGGCCGGCAGGAAGATCGCCGGAATGTTCATGCTGGTCGCCCCCAGCAGCAGGCCCGGCGTGGTCTTGTCGCAGCCGCCCATCAGGACGGCGCCGTCGACCGGATGGGAGCGCAGCAGCTCCTCGGTCTCCATCGCCAGCATGTTGCGGTACATCATGGTCGTCGGCTTGACGTAGCTCTCCGAGACCGACAGCGCCGGCAGCTCGACCGGAAAACCGCCCGCCATGAGAATGCCGCGCTTCACATCGTCGACGCGCTGCTTGAAATGGGCGTGGCAAGGCTGGAGATCCGACCAGGTATTGACGATCGCGATGATCGGCTTGCCCTGCCACTCCTCGGGCGAATAGCCCATCTGCATGGCGCGCGAGCGATGGCCGAAGGAGCGGAGATCGGCCGGGCCGAACCAGCGGGCGGAGCGCAGGTCGGCGGGCTGCTTGCGCGCCGACCGCGAAGGAAAATCGAGTGTCATGATGCGATGCCTCGGTACGGGTCCCTACCGCCGGCCGGAGAGGCTGACGGCTTTATGATTCTGGGTCGACGGCCGCCGCCAACGCGACACGACCGGCGCGAAAATTCTTCCGGCAGATCCTGTCTATCTGCTAGGGTACTTGTATGCAAGTAGGAATGATAGAGCGCCCCGGGAACGCCGAAACACCGGATAGCCCCGCCGAGTTGCGCCTCCTGACGGGGCGCCAGGCGACGATTGCCGTCCAGATTTACCAGCATCTGCGTCGCCAGATCGTCGCCGGCGATTTCGTGCCGCTGCAGCCTCTGTCCGAGAATGATCTCGCCGCGAGTTTCGGCGTGAGCCGCACGCCGATCCGCGAAGCGCTCGGCAAGCTGGAGGAGGAAAGGCTCGTTTCGATCCTGCCCCAGTACGGTACATTCGTCGCACCGATCCTGACGGACCGCGTGTTCAGCGACCAGTTCGTCCGCGAGGCGCTGGAGTGCGCCGCGATCGGCGAAGCGGCGGCGCGATGCACGGGGCAGGACGCGGCGGCGCTCCGGGCGATCATCGAGCACCAGCGCGCCGCCCCATCGGACAAGGCGTTCTTTGCGGCGGACGAGGCGATGCACCGTGCGCTCATGGTTCTGGCCGGCCAGGAAGCGGCCTGGCAGGTCGTGGATGCCGCGAAGGTCAATCTGGATCGCATCCGTCACCTCTCGGCCCGGCACACGTTCAAGCGCCTGTCGATCCTGGCGGAACATGAAGGGATCGTCGAGGCGGTGATCGCAGGCGACCGGGACGGTGCCGTGGCGGCGATGCGGCAGCATCTGCGGGGCGTGTTCACCTCCAGCGGCCAGATGATGCGGATGCATCCCGAATTTTTCCACGGCACCGCGGGCGATCCCCGTCCCGCGCGCCGCAAACGTCCGGACGCCAAAGCGCGCACTTCGGCAGACGAGCCGGTCTGATCAATCGCCAAACCAAAAAAACATGAGGGAAGAAACGATGGACGGACGGGAGGATCGCGCGATCAGGAAGGCCGCCTGGCGGCTGTTGCCCTTGCTGATCCTGCTCTATCTCGTCGCCTATATCGACCGGCAGAACGTCAGCTTCGCCAAGCTGCAGATGCTGGACAGCCTGGGCCTGACCGAAGTGGCCTATGGCCTGGGCGCGTCGCTGTTCTTCATCGGGTACCTGATCTTCGAGGTGCCCAGCAATATGGCGCTTCACAGGCTCGGGGCCCGGCGCTGGATCGCCCGGATCATGCTGACCTGGGGGCTGGTGACGATCACGCTCGCATGGACCCGTTCCGCGACCATGTTCTACATCCTGCGCTTCCTGCTCGGCGCCGCCGAGGCCGGCCTCTACCCGGGCATCATCTATTACATGACGCTGTGGTTCCCCGCGCGCTACCGGGTCCAGGTCGTGGGCTATTTCACGCTGGGCAGCAGCCTGGGCAATATGATCGGCGCGCTCGTCAACGGCTGCCTGCTGGATATGGGCGGTACGTTCGGGCTCGCGGGCTGGCAATGGGTGTTTCTGGCCACGGGGATTCCCCCGGTCATCCTGACCTTCGTGACATTGCGCTTTCTGCCCGACTCGCCGCACCAGGCGCGCTTCCTCGATCCGGCCGAACGGGCGGCGATCGTGGCGGCGGTCGCGCGCGACACGCCCAAGACCGCCCGGCATGGCAATCCCCTTGCCGTCCTGCTGCAAGGACGGATCTTCGTGCTGGCCTTTTTCTACATGATGATCTCGATCGCCATCTATGGCATCGGCTATTGGCTGCCGACCGTCGTGCAAGGCTTCGGCGTCAGCAGTTCGGTAAACGGCATGCTGAACATGATCCCGTGGTTCCTGACCTCCCTGGTCCTGCTGTGGCTGCCGGGCCGGTTGCGGACGCCGACCGCGATCCTGCGGTGCGTCGGCCTGGCGGTGGTGCTGGGCGTGCTCTGCTTCTGCATCGGCACCTTCGCCGCATCGCCTGCGGTGGAACTGGCGGCGCTCACGATCGGCGCCCCTTGCCTCTATGTCATGATCCCCTGCTTCTGGTCGGTGCCGCCCCGGCTGCTTGCCGGCGCCGAGGCGGCGGCTGGCATCGCCGCCATCAACGCGCTCGCCAATATCGGCGGGTTCATCGGCCAGAACATCATGCCGTGGGTCAAGGCCACGACCGGCAACGTCACGGCGCCGATGCTGGTGCCGGCCGGATGCCTGCTCATGCTCGGCCTCGGTGCGATCGTGGCCTGGCGCATGATGGGTTCGCAAGCGGTGCCGGCAGCGCCCGCACCCGCCATTCGCTGACCTGGGAGACGCATGGCCGGCAAGTGAGCGGCGGATTGGCTGGCGCGACTATTTCAACGTCACCAGATACGCCACGACATCGTCCGCGTCGGCCGGATTTTTCAGGCCGGCGAACGGCATGCGCGTGCCTTTGACTGTCCCTTGCGGATCGGTGACGAAAGCCTTCAAGGTCGGCGCGTCCCAGACGATCGGGCTGCGCTTCATCGGCGGCGAATAGCGGAAGCCCTCCGCCGCCCCGGCCTTGCGGCCGACGATGCCGATCAGGCTCGGACCATTGTCCGTCCCGGTGCCGGCGGCGCCATGGCAGGCGGCGCATTGCCGGAACGTTTCCTGGCCATGAGCGGCATCTCCGGCGCGCGCCGGAGATGCCGTTGCAAAAAGCACGGCCGCGAGCGCGACCGTGATGCTGATTCGATCCATGAACCGTTCCTAGGCGTGGTAGAGAGGCAAGGGATTCTTGAGATATTTGCCGACGATGGCCGCCGCCGACCAGTAGGCCAGCGCGCCGACCGGGCCGGTCGGGTTATAGCCGGCGTTCTGCGGGAAGGTCGATGAGCCCATGACGAACAGATTATGGGCGTCCCAGGCCTGCAGATAGGGGTTGACCACGCTGGTCCGCGGGTCCGTGCCCATCGGCGTGCCGCCGGTATTGTGGCTGGACTGATAGGGCACCACGTCGAAATCACCCTTGCGCGGATTGGCGGCGACATGAGTCACCCCATCCATCGTCTTGGCGATGGCGGCCGCCTTGTCGGTCAGAAAGGCCGACATCCGACGGTCGTTGTCGGACAGGTTATAGGTCATCCGCAACAGCGGGCGGCCCAGCAGATCGCGATAGGTCGGGTCGAGCCCCAGGTAATTGCCCCGGCTGGAATAGTTCGAGCCCTGGCAATTGATCGGGCTGGAATGGCGATACCATTTCGCCGTCGCCCGTTTCCATTCCGCCCCCCATTGCGGCGTGCCGGACGGCACCGGGCGGCTGAGGATGGGCCGGGCGCCGGTCGAATTCATCGTGATATAGCCGCCGCCCAGGAAATCGACGCCGGCATGATCGAAATTGTCGCCGTTGAAATCATCGATGACCATGCCGAGCGCGCCAGCGCCCATGAATGGGTTCAATTCGCGATTTTCCATGAACACGGTCACGTTCGACTGGATCTGATGGCAATAGGCGCGCCCGACCGTGCCCTTGGCCGTCTTCGGGTCGTAGGGCGTGCCGATGCCGGAATGCAGCAGCATGTGGGTATTGCCGAACACCCAGGCCGACAGCACGACCAGGCCGGCCGGCTGCTCGTATTCCTCGCCGGTCCGAAGATCGACATAGACGACCGCCGTCACCTTCTTGCCGGCCTTGTCATAGACGAGGCGGCTGGCGTAGCAGCGGTCGCGGATCTCGAGCCTCGCTTCCTGGGCGAGCACCGGTAGCAGCGTGGTGTTCGGGCTGGATTTGGCGTTCGCCTCACAGCCGAACCGCTCGCAATGACCACAATATTGGCATTCACCCAGCGTGACGCCTTCCGGGTTGGTATAGGCGGCGCTCATATTGCCGGCTGGCGCCGGGAACGGGTGATAGCCCATCTTGGCGGCCGCAGCGCCGAACAGCGTGCCGGCGAGCGAGGGCGTCAGCGGCTTGTTCGGATAGTCGCTGCTGCGCCTGCCTTCGAACGGATTGCCGCCGGCCTGCAGCGCACCCTTCAGATTGCCCGCCTGGCCCGAGATGCCGCACAGCTTCTCGAACCGGTCGTAGTAGGGTTCGAGTTCGTCATAGGTCACGCCCCAGTCGGCGATCAGCATGTCTTTCGGGATATAGCTCTTGCCGTAGCGCTGGGTCAGATGGCTGCGCAGCGTGTGATCGGTCGGCAGGAAGCGATAGGTCTGGGCATTCCAGTGGGTGCCCATGCCGCCCACGCCGTCGCCAGGCAGGAAGGCGCCGAAGCGGCGGATCGGCAGGGCTTCCTCGGCGAGATTGTGACGGAAGGTCACCGTCTCGATCGACGGGTCCTGCATCAGATCCTGGCGAACCGAGTAGCGCAGTTCGTCGCGGATGGAGGGCAGCGTGAAATCCTCGCCCGGCTTGCGGTAGGCGCCGCGCTCCAGACCGACGACGGTCAGGCCGGCCCGGGTCAGTTCGCGCGCCATGATGCTGCCGGTCCAGCCCATGCCGACCAGGACGACATCGACTTCCTTAAGTTTCTTGGTCATATCGGTCTTCCGTTCGGGCGTGCGGTCAGGAGAAATCGGCGATCGATTGCGGTTCGGCCTGATATTGCTTGCCGCGCGAGCTTTCGATCTGGTCGGCATAGGTCGCGGGCAACCCCGGATAGCCGATCATGCGCCAGGACGCCTTGTTGCGATTGCCGCCATACATCGGATCGGCGAAGAAGCCCTCCATCACGATCTGCAGCAGGGCGCCGAAGAACGGCTTCGAGGCGACCTCGTCGAACGCGGCCTTGCCGGACTCCATCGCCTTCAGCGCCGCATCCCGGTCGGTCGGTGACAGGCCGTCCAATTCCTTGCCGTAGACTTTGCGGCACCAGGCATTGGCCGCCAGGATACCGGCCCGGAAATATTCGAGCGGCGTCAGTGGCAATTGATAGCCTTGACCCGCGACGCCAGGGCGAAACGGTCCGGACCGGTACAGGCGGGCACCGGCGCCGTAGGACCCGCCGAGTTGCCGATCGACGAAGAGGACGATGCCGCAGTCGGAACCGGACGGCGACAGCGCATCCGCCGGAATCATCGCATCGGCGACGGCCCCCACGAAGGCCGCTTCCGTGGCCGTCAGAATCTGCATCGGCTCGGACGGCGCGGCGGCAACCGGAGCAGCGACAGCCGGGGTCGATTGATCGGGCGGCGGCGCGGCACCCGCCGGCGCCTCGACCGGCGGCAGCGGTGCGGCGACGGCCGCAGCGGTGACCGCGGCCATACCGGCGGCGGCGGTCCCGGCAGCGGCTCCAATGAGAAAACCACGCCGCGGCAGCGAATGAGTCATGTCACGGATTCCTTGAATTTGCTTGAAGCCCCGCCCGGCGTCAGGCGGCGCGGATTTCGGCGACGAAGCGGTCGGCCTCGCGCTGAAGCAGATCGGAATTGCTCGAGACGCTTTCGGCCGCGGCAAGAACCCGCGTCGATGCGGCGCCGGTCTGATTGGCGGCGTCGGTCACCGAGCCGATCGTCTGAGAGACGTCCTGGGTGCCTTCGGCCGCCTGATTGACGCTGCGGGCGATTTCCTGGGTCGCGGCGCCCTGCTCTTCCACGGCACCGGACAACGAGGTCGTAATGCCCGTCAGGACCTCGACTCGGGAAAAGATACCCCGGATGGCATCGACGGCCTTGCCGGTATCCTGCTGGATGGCGTTGACCTGGGACTGGATATCCTCGGTCGCCTGTGCCGTCTGCTTCGCCAGTTCCTTCACTTCCGAGGCAACGACCGCGAAGCCCTTGCCGGCATCGCCGGCGCGCGCCGCCTCGATCGTGGCGTTAAGCGCCAGCAGATTGGTCTGCGCGGCGATGCTGTTGATCAGGCCGATCACGTCGCCGATACGCTGCACGGACTCCGACAGGCCGGAGACGATCTTGTCGGTCCGCCGGCCATCTTCCGCAACTTCGCCCGCGATACGCGAGGCGTCGGCGGTCTGGCGCGCGATCTCCGCGATCGAGGCCGACAATTCCTCGGCCGCGGTGGCGACGGTCTGGACATTGACGGAGGTCTGCTCGGCGGCCGACGAGACGGCGAGCGACTGACGCTGGGTTTCCTCGGCCGTGGCCGACAGGGTGCGCGCGTTCTCCCGCATTTCGCCCGCCGAGGTCGAGACGGCGCCGATCACGCCGCGCACGGTCGCCTCGAAGCTGTCGGCAAGGCCGGTCATCAACTGCCGCCGCGTCCGTTCCGCCGCGAGCCGGTCGGTTTCCTGGCCTGCACGCAGGCGATCGGCCTCGATCATGCTTTCCTTGAACACGGCCACCGCGTCGGCCATGGCGCCCAACTCGTCCTTGCGCTCGCGGCCGGGGATTTCGGCTTCGACATCGCCGGCGGACAGGCGCCCCATGGCGAGGCGTAGACGATCGATCGGCTTCGACATGGTGCGCGCGACGAACAGCGCGATCAGGATCGCGGCCAGCACCACGGCCGACGTGGCGCCGATCAGGTACCAGCGGGTGCTGGTCTCGCTGTCGACGAAAGTGGAAATGTCCTTCACCAGTTCGACGACCGCCACCGGCTCGCCGGCGAAATTCTTGAGCTGGCCCAAATACATGGCGACCGGTCGATCGGCCATGACCGTGCGGCGCAATATGGTGGCGCCGCCGAAGGCCCGTTTCATTTCATCCGGCGTCGCCAGCGTCGTGCCGGCGATGCTCGACCCGAGTGTCTTGAAGGTGCCGGCCTCGTTCTCATGGACCGCCAGATCGACGCCGAACCGCGCCTTGATCCGATCGACGAATTGGGCACCGAAGGTGATGCCCACGTCGAATGCACCGACCAGCGCGCCATCCTTGGTGATTGGGCTCACGCTATAGATGCCGAGATTGCCGATGCCCGGTTCGATACCGGTAACCATCACGTGGTTGCGGTAGAGGTCGGCGACGGTGCGACGGCGCTGAGTGACGTCGTCGCCGAAGGATTTCTGATTGTGCACGCGAAAGACCGTCACGCCGGGCGGCTTGGTGATCGACCAGGTTCCAACGCCCTGGGCCTGCGCCACGACCTGCGCGCGGCTAAGCACTTTTGCGAAGGCATCGCGGTCCTCCGCCGCCGTCGCGTCCTCGACCGCCGGAAGGGTCGCCAGGACCGAGGCGACGGCCGAGGCCGTTCGTCCCTCGGCATCGAAGGAGGCGATGACGCTCTGGTACTGAACGCCCATTTCGCGATCGAGAGCCAGGTTCGTAATCTCGGTCTGCTTGCTGATGGCCAACCCGCCGACGACGGCACAGCCTGCGGCGGCGATCAGCGCGATGGAAACGACGAGACGGGCCGAGATCGACTGGATTTTCAACATCACGCTTTCCCCGCGCGGCCGGAGCCGGTCGTGCAAGATTCCCGAAATATACGCGAATATTACGACTGAACGGCACAAGACGACTTTGAAAGCCGGATGTCAAAATTTCGAATTTTACCTTGTTTGTAAATTTTTAAACATGGCCCAGCCGTTCAGGCTTGACATGCCGTGCCGCTGGGGCTCGGCCGGCGCCCCGGATTGCATGGCCGGCAAGCGTGCGGCGGTTTGGCTTTGCCCTCGCCTGCCCGCTCGGTCATCCTCGGACCTCCATCGATCTTTTGCCCGGGCCCCGTCATGGAGAAGCGTTTCCAGCGCCGCATCGAGGATTTCCAATGCTTGCATTGCGGCAGACCAGTCACCGGCAATGGTTTCACCAACCATTGCCCAGCCTGCCTCTGGAGCCAGCATGTCGATGTGAACCCGGGCGACCGCGCGGCCGACTGCGGCGGCGCCATGCGGCCGGTCGGCCATGAGACCGTGCGCGGCCGCGTCATGATCCTGCAGCGCTGCGAGACCTGCGGCTTCGAGCGACGCAACCAGATGGGCAAGGACGACGATATGGCCGCCCTGATCCGGCTCGCCGGGGAAAACGCCGGACGCAGCGTGCGCGGACGCTGAAAGACCCTCCACCAACGGAAGCTTAAGCGTCCGAACTCCCTCGTGCCCGACGGCTCCGGGCTGGGCCTGCTGCGGACCCGGGACGCAATGGTCGACACGCCACGCCCGGCAGTTATTCTGTTTTCGGCGCAAGAGCCGCACCCAGATCGACGCGACGAGAGGGCCGCGGTGCTGATAAAGTCGCAGGCGAGCTTCGATCGGCTCGCCGAACCGATCGAACGGGAATTGTCCCGGCGACAGGCGACAGGCTTGACCCAACCACTCAACGGGCCCCCGATATGAACGAACCGCTGAAGCGCATTATGCTGGTCGAGGACGATCCGGACGTCCAGACCATCGCCTCGATGGCGCTGATCGATATCGGTGAGTTCGACCTGACCGTCTGCTCGTCGGGCCGGGAGGCGGTCGAGCAGGTCGCACGGGTGAAGCCCCAGATGATTCTGCTCGACGTCATGATGCCCGACATGGATGGACCGACCACGCTCGAGGAAATCCGCCGCCTGCCGCTGACCCCCCAGCCGCCCGTCATCTTCATGACCGCCAAGGTTCAGCCGCAGGAGCAGCAGCGTTACCTCAGCCTGGGGGCGATCGAGGTAATCGCCAAGCCATTCGATCCGGTCAGCCTCGCCGACCAACTCCACGCCGCCTGGGCCCGCCTGCCGGCTTAAGGCGCCGATTCCGGATAGGCCTCGGTCAGCCGCGCGAAGGACGTCCGCATCAGCGCGGTCAGGCGGTGCACCGCGTCACCCAACCCGTCCTCCGGCAGATCGCCGACCAACATCTCGAGATCGGCGGCGGTCTGGCCCAGACTGGTCAGGCCGATCGAGCCGCTGCTGCCGGCCATCTGGTGGACGATCGCCTTGATCCGGGCGCGGTCGGGCGCCTGTTCCAGCACGGTCAGTTCCCGCAGCAGCTCGGCGCCATGGGACAATTGTGCCGCCACCACCTTGGCGACCCGATCGCGGCCCAGTCTTTGTTCGAGAATAGTGAGAATCGTCTGGTCCAAAAGCGCGTCGCTCATGGCAACCACTTCCTTCGTCCTGTCGCGTGGATGCCCCGGATCCAGTCCGGGCGGCGGTTCATGTGCGGCCGGCAGAACCGGCGCACCGTTGTTGATACGCCAGTCGTCACGCGGTTGGATCACCGCCAGACTGCGCCGCAAGCCTTTCAGCGGCAAGGGCAATGGCCTGCGCGCCTGTCATGCCGGCGGCGAGCGCGTCCAGGCGCAGGATCGCGGCGGTCGCGGTCAACGGCCGGCCGTCGGCGCCCTGAATGCCGAGATCCGCCACATGTCGGCACAGCCCTTCGGCCGCCTCGTCGGCGTCGGTCGGGGAACGGCACAGCAAGGCGAAGCGGCCGGCATCGAGCCGGACCAGCAAATCGCCGAGCGACCCGAACAGGGCCGCCAGGCGATCGGCGATCTGGCGCGCGGCCCGGTCGGCGGCGGCCGGTCCATTCGCCGTCGCATGGCGCGACCAACCGCTGAGCCCGAGCAGAACCAGCGCACCGGCGTCCTCGTGGCCAAGCACGCTATCGAGGGTGGCGGTCAGCACCGATGCCGTCGGCAGGCCCGTCACCGGATCGACCGGTGCCGCGCCCTCGACCAGACGGCCGTCGAGCGCCCGCTTCGTGCGCAACGCGGAACCGACCCGGGCCGCCAGTTCATCCGCTTGGATCGGCTTGGCGATATAATCGACCGCGCCGACGGCGAAGGCCCGGTGCAGGGTGCCGGCGTTGCTGAGCGTCGAGATCATGATGACCGGCAGATCGGCCAGGCGCGGGTCGGCCTTCAGCCGGGCGCAGGCGTCGATGCCGTCGATCTCGGGCATCAGGACATCCATCAGTACCAGATCGACCGCGATCTGCGGCACCCCTTTCGGCTCGACGCCGAGCAGACGCAACGCCTCGACCGCGTCATGGGCGACGATCGGCACGCCAAAGCCCGACACCTCCAGCAGCCCTGCGATCAGGGCCGCGACCGCGGGCGTGTCATCGACGATCAGAATGGTCATCGGCTCGATCTATCCTTGAAGCGAGCGAGGGACGAAGCCTCGACCGAAGCGGTCCAAACACTATGGCGGGCCCGTCCCGGTTCGGCAATCGGACGCACTCAAGCGCCGGCCGGCAACCGGAACGGCAGTATGTTGCCGCCTTGATCATGATCGAGCGCGCGTTCGACCGCCTGGGCCAGATCGGCCTGACGGAACGGTTTGCGCAGGGTCACCAGCGCGCCTTCAGCATCATCGACCAGGGCCGGATCGGCATAGCCGGTGACCAGCAGGACGGCGATGGACGGCAGGCGCTTGCGGATCTGACGCACCAGCTCTGGACCGTTCATGCCCGGCATGGCGACGTCGGCCGCGACGATATCGATCTCGACGCCCTGTTCGAGCAGCATCAGCGCCTCGCTGCCGCTGCCGGCCTCGATCACCGTGCAGCCCAGCTCGCGCAGCATCAGCCCGGTCACTTCGCGCACCGCCGGATCGTCATCGACCAGCAGCAGCCGGACGCCGGACAGCTCGTTCTTGTCGGGCGCCACCGGTTCCGGCGGCGCCGTCTCGGGCTGCGCCTCGGCGCGCGGCAGGAACACCCGGATCGTCGTCCCCGTGCCGACGATACTGTCGATCTCGACGCCGCCGCCGGACTGGCGCACCACGCCATAGACCATCGACAGGCCGAGGCCGCTGCCCTTGCCGACCTCCTTGGTCGTAAAGAACGGTTCGAACGCCCGCCCCCGCACTTCGTCGCTCATGCCGCTGCCGGTATCGGCGACGCTGAGCACGACATAGTCGCCGCTCTTGAGGTCCGCATCGCCGCCGCCGCGGTGAATGAGATTATGGGTCTCGATCGTCAGGCTGCCGCCGGCCGACATGGCGTCGCGCGCATTGATCGCCAGATTGAGCAGAACCAGTTCGATCTGGCTCGGATCGACCAGCGCCGGCCACAGGTCGCTGCCCAGGTCATGCTTGATCGTGATCGTCGGCCCGATCGTGCGCGCCAGCAGATCGCCCACGCCGTCGACCAGGCGATTGATATCGACCGGCTTCGGCTCCAGCCGCTGCTTGCGGGCGAAGGCCAGCAACTGGCTGACCAGGGTGGCACCGCGTTCGGCCGCCCGCGCCGCCGTCTCCAGCGAGCGCGCGGCCGGATGGTTGCCGAGCCGCATCTGCGCCAGTTCGAGATTGCCCAGGATCGCGGTCAGCAGATTGTTGAAGTCATGGGCGACGCCGCTGGTCAGCTGGCCGATGGCCTCGATGCGCTGGACCTGCTCCAGCTTGGCCTCGGCCTCGCGCCGCTCGACGATCTCGGCTGACAGCAGCCGGTTGGCCTCGGCCAGTTCCGTCGTGCGCTCGATGACGCGGCTTTCCAGCGTCTCGGTCAGGCGCTTCAGCGCCTCCTCGGCCTTGCGCCGCTCGGTCACGTCGGTCGCGGCGCCGATCCATTCGCGGATATGGCCGTCGGGCGCCCGCACCGGCACCGCGCGGGCCGCGAAATCGCGCCAGGACCCGCTGGGCGCATGCCACAGCCGGCCGACCGTCTCGAACACGACGCCGCGCGCGACCGAGCCGCGGAAGTCGGCGACCAGAGCCGAGCGATCCTCCGGATGCACCATCTCGGCCCAGCGCAGCCCTTCGTGGGCCGGCCAGGCTTGGCCGGTGAAGGCCTGCCAGGACGGTTGCGGCTCGGTGAAGCGCCCCTGCGCGTCGGTCGTCCAGACGATCGCGATCGTGGCCGAGATCAGCGAGCGATAGCGTTCCTCGCTCCGGCGCACCGCCGCCTCGGCCTCGTGCTGCTCGCGCTCGCGCCGGTCGATCGCCTCGACCAGGCCGTTGAAGGCCACGCCCAGCCGGCCGAAATCCGAAGTCCGGTCCGACAGCGCGATCCGCACCCGATATTCGCCGCGGCTCCAGCGCTGGGCCGCGGCCAGCAACGCGCCGATGGGCCGGCCGATGACGATGCGCCCGATCAGCCAGGCCGCGAGCAGCGCCAGCACGATATCCAGCGTCACGAGCAGGCCGGCCCGCTGCGCGCCCCGATCGAGCGAGGCGAACGCAGCCGATTTCGGCAGGCCCACGCCCATCCACAGCCCGTTCGGCGCGGTCTTCAGCGGCACGACGCCCAGAATGCGATCGATATTATCCTCGCGGCTGGTCCATTCCGTCGTCGTCTCATGCTCCGCCTGAAGGTGGACGAGCAGAGCCGGTGCCGCCTTGCCGCCGACGCTGGCGCGCCGCGGCAGCCGGGCGAGATAGATGCCGTTGCGGTCGATCAGGCAGATCGACGTATCCTGGTCCAGCCCCTTGGCGGCAAAATAATCATTGAGCCAATCGAGGCTGAGCGCCGCGACCAGCACGCCACCGCGCCGACCGGACGTGCCGTCATAGGCCAGCGCCAGCGGCAGCACCGGCCGGGCACCGAAGCCCGTGTCATAGCCGCCCACGGCGAAGGCACCGCTGCGCAGCGCCTGCTGAAAATACGGCGCTTCGGCGATCGAAAGATTGTCCGGCAGGGCCCGGTCCGCGCACAGCGGCTTGCCCGACGGATCGAACACGGTCAGCGAGGCGATTTCCGGATATTGCGCGACCAGCCGGCTGAGCGACAGCTTGCAGGCCGCCGGATCGCCACCGACGATCGAGCCGTCGTTGGTGAGCGCGACCAGCAGATTGCGCACGCCGCCGACGATGCGATCGGTCTCGGCCGCGGCGAAGCGCGTCAGCGTCAGGGCATGGCGATGGGTCTCGGCCCGTTCCGAGGCGCGGAGATCATACTCATTATAGGCCTGGATGCCGATGGCCGGCAAAACGGCCAAGACCACCAACAGGAACAGACGCGCAAGCAGGCTCAACGACAACCTCTCGGGTGCGGCACTTCTCATCTGCCCAACGATCGGACGTGACGGCAGAGGGCTGGGACCCAATATGCTTAGGCGATCGACCCCGAGGGCCGGCAACTACCATAGCAGATTTCCAATTAATGCGAGCGAGCCCCTTTTTTTTTGACCCGATCGGACAGCCCGCCATGAACCTGCGCGACCTCGCCTATGCCGTCAGCCTGGCCGCCGACGGCCATTTCCGGCGCGCCGCCGAGCGTTGCAACGTCAGCCAGCCGACGCTGAGCGCCCAGGTCGCCAAGCTGGAGGACGAGCTGGGCGTGCAATTGTTCGAGCGCGGGCCGCGCGGCGCCACGCCGACCTTGAGCGGCCGCGCCCTGCTGCAGCAGGCCAGCATCGTGCTGGACGAGGTCGAACGGCTGCGCGAGCTGGCGCGCGCCGCCCATGACCCGCTGGTCGGCCCGTTCCAGCTCGGCGTGATCCCGACCGCCGGCCCCTATCTGATGCCCCGGCTGCTGCCGCTGCTGCAGGCCAACTGGCCGGCCTTGAAGCTGCACCTGCGCGAAGACAGGACCGACGCGCTGATCGAGCGCCTGCGTGCCGGCTCGCTCGATGCCGCGATCCTGTCCCTGCCGATCGATGCCGAGGATCTCCGGACCGAACCGCTGCTGGATGAGGGCATGATGCTGGCGCTGCCGGCGGATCACCCGCTCGCCGGCACGCTGCGCATCCGGCACGGGGATCTGGCCGACGCCCCGGTGATGCTGCTGGAGGACGGACACTGCCTGCGCGACCAGACCATGGCGTTCTGCCGCTCGACCGGCCTGGGCGCGCGCAGCGACGTCCAGGCCGCGAGCCTGGAGACGCTCCGGCAGATGGTGATGGCCGGCATGGGTCTGGCCCTGGTCCCGGCACTGGCGACGGAACCGCCGTTCGGCCTGGGCCCGATGGCGGTCTATCGCCGGTTCGCGGATCCCGAACCGCGCCGGACCCTGGTGCTCGCCTGGCGCCGCAGCTTCCCACGCGGCGACGCACTGCGCGGGCTGGCCAAGGCGCTGGCGGGGGCGCTTAGCGGAAGCGGTCTCTGAGCTCGTCGACCGCCTTGACCAGCACGCCATTGTCGGTGCCGACCGCGACGAAGCGGAAACCGGCGTCGAGCCATTTCTTCGATTCGGCCTCGTTGCCGGTCAGGTAGCCGGCCGGCTTGCCCGCCTTTTGGCAGGCCGCCAGCACGCGGCCGATGGTGTCCTGCACGACCGGGTGCAGCTGGTCGCCCAGATGGCCCAGCGATGCCGAGAGATCGGCCGGACCGACGAACACGCCATCGACGCCCGGGGTGGCGGCGATCGCGTCGATATTCTCGACGCCCTTCATCGTCTCGATCTGGACAAGCACGCAGATTTCGGCGCCAGCGGCCTTGGGATAGTCCTTGATGCGGCCATAGCCCGCCGCGCGGCTGCCGGTCGAGACGCCGCGGATGCCGTCGGGCGGATAGCGCGTCGCCGCGACGGCGGCGGCCGCCGCCTCGGCGGTCTCGACGAACGGGATCAGCAGGCTCTGCACGCCGATATCCAGGATGCGCTTGATCAGCACCGGGTCGTTCCAGGCCGGCCGGATGACGGCGGAGGCCGTGCCGGTCTGCATCGCCTGGAGCTGCGCCACGATCGCCGGCAGCTCGTTCGGCGAATGCTCCGTATCGATCAGCAGCCAGTCGAACCCGGCATGCCCGACCAGTTCCGCCACCATGGCGCTGCCGAGCGTGCTCCACAGGCCGATCTGCCGCTCGTCGCGCTTCAGCGCCGCCTTGAAACGATTTTCCGCTACCCGCATCAACCCACTCCTCGTCCTCAAATCTTATAGCCGATCCGCACGCCGCCCCAATGCCGTCCCTGGACGAAGATCGGCGCGGAAACATCCTTCATCGGGGCGAACTGCCCGCCGCCCATGTCGCGTCGATAGGTCTGCAGCAAAAAAGGCTTGGTGTTGCGCCCGGCGGCCAGGCCGACCCGATCGTCGAACAGCCGCCGGTTCCGGCAATTGGCGGCGTTCCACACCGGATCCGAACCCTGCGGCTGGGAGAACTTTCGGTTATGGGTCGGCAGAAAGCCATTGCGGTCGATTGCCGCGCAGAACGCGACACGCGGATCCAGGCCCAGCACCGGCTCCTGCACGTCTGGCATGACCCGGTCGGTGAAACCCACGAAGCGGGTCGTGACCTGCGCCGGGTTCGAACCCGCGACCGGCTGGTAGCGCTCGTCGAACAGGTCGGCGATGGACAGCCGTCCCTCCGTCACCGCCGCCTCGAACAAGGCCGAGGCCTGGGCCGCGGCCTGCTGCGCCGCCTGGATGAAGGGGGTGTCGGTGGTCTCGATGCCGCTCGCCGCGGTCAGGCCGACCAGATGCTCGGAAATGCCGACCAGCTTGTTCAGCCGTTCGCGCGCCTGTTGCAGACTGCCGCTCGTCGCCTTGACCCCGCCGGCGAGCCCGTCCAGCACCGCGACGAAATGGCCGACGCGGCGATCGATCTCGGACGCGGCCTCGGCGATCCGCCCGGTTTCGGCATCGACCTCGCGAAAGGCGCGGTCGACCGTCTGGATCACGTCGCCGATCGTGCCGGTCTCGCCCTGCACGCCTTCGGCCCGGGCGATGCTGCGCGCGGCGTTTTCCAGCAGATGATTGGCCTTGCCGGTCAGATCGGCCAGGGTCTGGGCGATGACGCTGGTCGCCTCGCTGGTCCGCTTGGCCAGCGCCTTGACCTCGGTCGCGACCACGGCGAAGCCTTTGCCGGCATCGCCGGCCCGCGCCGCCTCGATCGTCGCGTTCAGCGCCAGCAGGTTGGTCTGCCGGGCGATCGCCTCGATATCGGCGGCGACGCGGCCGACCGAGACGAGAGATTGGCCGAGCGCGCTCGCATCGTCGCGGATGGCGCCGATCGCCTCCAGCAGCGCGCCGATCGCGCCTTGGGCATTGTCCATGGCGCGGCGCGAGGTCGCCATGTCGGTCGAGGAGCCTTTCGCGACCTGCCCGGCCGAGGCGACCGCGGCATTGATCCGCCGCGTCGCCGACAGCATCTCGCCATTGGCCTCGCTCAAGGTGGCGAAGGCGCGCGACTGCGCCTCGACCGTCCCGCTGACGCTGTCGACCACGCCGGCGACGTCGGCCACCTCCAACCCGACCGCCCCGGCGGCATCGGCCATGTCCCGGATGAATTGGTCGCTCTGACGCTCTCCGTCCATCGGCTTCCATCCCTGATGATCGCGGCCGCTTCGTCGCGGCTTTGCGTATCTGCTGGGCTCCGAGCTTACCCGAATGGCCCGGAAAGGCCACAGGGCAACCCCGGCTAAAGCATGGCGAGCGGTTCAGGTCCCTTCGGTGCCGGGAACGCGCGGTCGAGCGCCGCCAGCAGCGCCGGCTGCAGCACCAGATCGAGGGCCGCGCGGTTCTGGCGGATATGATCCGGCTGCACCGCCTTCGGGATCGCGACCACAGGACCCCGGCGCAGCGTCCAGGCCAACGCCAGGGTCGCGGCCGACACGCCCGACTCCGCCGCCAGGCTCATCAAAGCCTTGTGGTCGGCCAGATCGCCCTGCTCGACCGGCGAATAGGCCATGACCGAGACGCTCCGGTCGCGGCACCAGGGCAGCAGGTCCCATTCGACCCCGCGCCGGCCCAGATTATACAGCACCTGATTGGTCGCGGCCCGGCCACCGGCGGCGACCCAGTCGGCCATGTCGGCCGCATCGAAATTGCTGACGCCGTAATGGCCGATCTTGCCGGTCTCGACCAGCCGCTCCATGGCCTCGACCGTCTCGGCCAGCGGCACGCCGCCGCGCCAATGCAGCAGATAGACGTCGAGCCGATCAGTGCCGAGCCGGCGCAGGCTGCGCTCGCAGGCGGCGATGGTGCCCTGGCGTGTCGCGTTGTGCGGATAGACCTTGCTGACCAGGACGACCTGATCGCGTCGGCCGGCGATCGCCGCGCCGACGACCTGTTCGGCGCCGCCCTCGCCATACATCTCGGCCGTATCGATCAGATCCAGGCCGAGATCGAGGCCGAGGCGCAATGCCGCCACTTCGGCGTCCTTGCGGGCGGAGCGTTCGCCCATATGCCAGGTGCCCTGGCCGATCGCGGCCACGGACAGGCCCGGCGCCAGATCGATTCGCCCCGCTTCAGCCGCCATCGCTCTCTCCGTTCGTCCCGTTTCCCGAGCACGAACGATACGGGCGCGGCTTCCGATCCGGAAGCCGCGCCCGTATTTGATCGCGAAATCGTCAGATCAGGGCGTGCGGATGAAGTGGTTGAAGTATTTGCCGACCATCAGGTCGGTCACGACGATGATGCAGACGTCCGTGGTCTGGAATTCATGGTCGATCACGGCGCCTTCGCCGATCATGCCCCCCAGGCGCAGGTAGCCCTTGATCAGCGGCGGCAGGGCCGCGATCGTCGCCCGCGCGTCGAGGTCGGCCACCGCCGCCTCCGCATCGACATCGGCCGACGCCATCAGGTCGGTCTTGACGAACAGGTGCGGCAGCGCGCGCGCCCTGATCTGCTCCGGTGCCAGATGGTTGTAGTGCAGGTACGACAGCGGCCGGGCGAGCGCCTGCGGGTCGGTGCCGGGCAGGCTGGCGCAGCCGAACATGATCTTGATGTCGTGGAACTGCACGTAGCTGGCGATGCCGCGCCACAGCAGCTGCATGGTCGGGCGGTTGCGGAACCGCTCGTCGACGCAGGCGCGGCCCAGTTCCATGATCTCGCCTGGAACGGCGGTGAGCGGCGAGATATCGAACTCGGTCGCCGTGTAGAAGCCGCCATGCTGGTCGGCCTGCGACCGGCGCAGCATCCGATAGGTGCCGATCACCTCGCCCTCGGGCAGACCGGTCGAATGGTCGAGCACGAGCAGATGCTCGCAATAATCGTCGAACCGATCGAAATCGCGGCCGACCGTGGCCATCTCGGCCGTCGGCCTGGCGTTCATTTCGCCATAGAAAATCTGGTAGCGCAGCCGCTGGGCGGCTTCGATTTCGGTGCCGGTCCGGGCGATCCGAACCTCGATATTGCCCTGACGGATGCCGTCATAGATCGACGGCGTGGCGCTTTCGACCGAATCGCGTCCGAGAGTCTGGACGGCCGACTGGTCTTGTCGAGCGACAGCTTCAACCATTGGGATTCCTGTCATCCATTTCCATGGGGTAAGAGCCAGGGGCCGCCCACCTCATCAAGACCGGACTGAGTCCGGTCTTCCGCCTCATAGGGTAAGACCCAGGCTCGAACAATGCAGAACCTCTAGGCTCCCCAGAGGCGAAGGTTAAACCCCCTCGCCCGTCCAATAGCGGAAATATTTAGCCCGGTTTTATGACAGTCTGACTGGCAAGGCAAGGCACTTCACCCACCCGCTGACAGAGTCGAAAAATTGCTTTGGCATGACAAACACTTGGGTGGCGATGTCAAAGCCGGCCTTCGACACGAAAGAAAGATCGGAGGAAACCCGCCCAAGCCTCATGGCAGCTTTGAGCGGGCGACGCGCCCGGTTCCTTGACAGGCAAGCACCGCTATGTCGTATTGCGCGCTCGTCGGTGCCGGGTGGCGGCAGCGTCCTTATCGTCATTTCAGGCGGCCGGACAATGCCATCCAACCCGACCGGGCCGCAGCGTATCGCGCCCGAACCGGCTTCAACAATCTTTCGACCCCAATTTTCGGTCGCGCTATCGACCAGGAGCCTAACGTGGCACGCAAGACGCCCCTCGAGAATATGCGCAATATCGGCATCATTGCCCATGTGGATGCCGGCAAGACGACGACGACCGAGCGCATTCTCTATTACACGGGGCGCAGCCATAAGATCGGCGAGGTCCATGACGGTGCTGCGACCACCGATTACATGGAACAGGAACAGAAGCGCGGCATCACGATTCAGTCGGCTGCCGTGACCGTGTTCTGGAAGAACAACCAGATCAACGTCATCGACACCCCGGGCCACGTCGATTTCACCATCGAAGTGAACCGCTCGCTGCGCGTGCTCGACGGTGCGGTCGTCGTGTTCGACGGCGTTGCCGGTGTCGAGCCGCAATCCGAGACGAACTGGCGCCTGGCCGACAATTACGACGTGCCGCGCATGTGCTACGTCAACAAGATGGACCGCTCCGGCGCGAACTTCCGCCGCTGCGTCGAGATGATCAAGCAGCGCCTGGGCGCCAAGCCCCTGGTCGCCCAGATCCCGATCGGCTCGGAAGACAATTTCCGCGGCATGATCGACCTGGTCGAGTTCAAGGCGCTGATCTGGCACTCGGACGAGCGGGACGCGGAATGGGAGGTCGCCGAGGTCGATCCGGAAGCGATCTGCAAGCGCCTGAACATCATCGTCAAGGAAGACATCGACACGCTGAACGATGCCTTCAAGTATCGCACCGAGCTCTTGGACATGGCGCTCGAGTATGACGATGCGGCGATGGAAGCCTATCTCGAGAAGGAAGAGATCCCCTCGCCCGACGTGCTGCGCGCCTGCATCCGCAAGGGCACCGTCAGCGGCGCCTTCACGCCCGTGCTGTGCGGCTCGTCCTTCAAGAACAAGGGCGTGCAGCAGATGCTGGACGCCGTCATCGACTACCTGCCGGCCCCGACCGACGTGAAGGCGATCGCGACCGTCGACGAGGAAGGCAACATCACCGGCGAGCGCAACTGCTCGGACGACGAGCCGTTCTCGGCGCTGGCGTTCAAGGTGATCAACAACCAGTTCGGCGCGCTCACCTTCGCCCGCGTCTATTCGGGCGTCGCCCAGAAGGGCATGACGCTGCTGAATTCGACCCGCGGCAAGAAAGAACGCATCGGTCGCATGGTCGAGGTCTATGCCAAGGACACGAGCCCGATCGAAGAGACCCGCGCCGGCGACATCATCGCCTTCGTCTCGCTGACCGAGACCGAAACCGGCGACACGCTGTGCGATGCCGCCCATCCGGTCATCCTGGAGCGCATGAAGTTCCCGGATCCCGTCATCTCCGTCTCGGTCGAGGCGAAGAGCAAGGGCGACCAGGAGAAGCTGGGCCAGGCGCTGGGCAAGATGGTTCGCGCCGATCCCTCGCTGCGCCTCGAACTCGACAAGGAATCCGGCCAGACCATTCTGCGCGGCATGGGCGAGCTGCATCTGGAAATCACGATCGACCGCATCCGCACCGAGTATGGCGTCGAAGCCAACGTCGGCCGGCCGCAGGTCGCCTATCGCGAGACGATCACCAGCAAGGTCGAAATCGTCTATACCCATAAGAAGCAGACCGGCGGTTCGGGCCAGTACGCCGAAATCAAGGTGCAGTTCGAGCCGCGTGCGCGCGGCGAGGGCTTCTCCTTCGTCGACAAGGTCACCGGGGGCTCGATCCCGCGCGAATTCATTCCCGCGGTCGAGTACGGCTTCGAGACCCAGAAGGAAGAAGGCGTGCTCGCCGGCTTCCCGACCGTCGACTTCGCCGTGACCCTGGTCGACGGCAAGTATCATGACGTCGACTCCTCGGCCATCGCGTTCGAAATCGCCGCCCGCGCCGCCTTCCGCGAAGGCATGCGCAAGGCGAGCCCGATCCTGCTCGAGCCGGTGATGAAGGTCGAAGTCGTCACCCCGGAGGCCCATCTGGGCGATTGCATCGGCGATTTGAATCGTCGCCGCGGCATGATCCTGGGCCAGATCGACCGGGGCACGAACCTTGCCGTCGAGGCCCATGTGCCGCTGTCGGAAATGTTCGGCTATATCGGCGATCTGCGCTCGATGACCTCGGGCCGCGCCACCTTCACCATGGAGTTCAGCCATTACGATCCCGTGCCGCGCAATGTTGCGGACGAGATCGTGTCGGCGAAGAGCGCCAACTGATCCTGCTTTAAGGATCGGTTTTGAGGTCAGGGCGGCGGAGGCAACTCCGCCGCCCTTGCTTTTCCCCTGGCGCGGAACCGTCGAACCCGCCCTATTCTACCGACCCGAAACCAGCCGGAGCTTGTCCTTGACAGCGGATCTCGTCCTGCGCACGGCCCAGGCCAGCGATATCGAAACGATCATCAGCATCGAATCGCGTGGGCCCGTCAGCAAGTTCGTCCGCCCCTGGCGGCACGAACGCCATGCGGCCGCGCTGGAAAACCGAAATTTCGCCTATCTGATCGCGGAGGTCGCGGGTGAGCCGCTCGGCTTCGTCATCTTCCAGGACGTGCTGTCGACCGATCGCGCGATCAATCTGATGCGGGTCGCCGTCGGCGAGCCGGGTCAGGGCAGCGGCAAGCCGCTGATGCGCCTCGCCATGCGCCACGCCTTCATCGATCTGGGCGCCCATCGGCTGTGGCTCGACGTGTTCGCCGAGAACGACCGGGCGCGCCATGTCTATCTGGGCCTGGGCTTCGTCGAGGAAGGCACCATGCGCGATGCCGCCCAGAAGCCTGACGGCTTCCATAGCCTGGTCATCATGTCGATGCTGGAAGACGAGTACCGCGGCCTGCCGCCCGATGCCGCCTAGACGGAGCCTGCAGATCGCGGTGGCACTCCTGGCGCTGGTCCCGATCGGCGCCGGCCTCGCCGGCGTGCTGCTGGGCCCGGCCCTGGTGGCTGCCACGACGAGCGTGCCGCTCGACAGCCATTTCCGCTACCTGTCCGGCCTGTTGCTGGCGATCGGTCTAGGCTTCTGGTCCTGCGTCCCGAAGATCGAACAGAACACCGGCCGTTTTCGCCTGCTGACTGGCCTGGTCTTCCTCGGCGGCCTCGGCCGCGCCGTCTCGCTGGAGATTGTCGGCCTGCCGGACGTGCCGATGCTGTTCGGCCTGATCATGGAGTTGGGCGTCACGCCGGCGCTCTGCCTGTGGCAGACGCTGGATGCCAGGCGGTAAGGTTCGCCGTCGTTAGTTAGCCCGTCTAACCCGCATCTCGCCGATACGGCGGATGCCGGTGTGCCCTTGCAGCTTCGGCATCCCGCCGGCCAGACGAAGCTGCGGAAACCGAGCCGTCACGACCGCCAGCCCCTCTTCCAGCTCGGCTTTCGCAAGGGCTTCGCCGATGCACCGGTGAGGGCCACCGCCGAATACCGGATGCGAACGCTGGTGATTGGTCCGACGGATATCGAAAACGTCCGGATGTTCGTAGACCGCCTCGTCGCGCATGGCCGACATGGTCGACAGGCTCACGATTTTACCGGCGGGCAGGATATGCCCGTCCAGCTCGATATCCTCGAGCGAGAACCGAGGCGTCGAAGCGACGCTGGGCTCGTAGCGCATCGCCTCGGCGACCGCGGCCGGAATCAGCGCGGCATCCCGGCAAACGGCATCCCATTGTTCGCGATGCTCCAACAGAAGGGCGACCTGAACGGCCATCGCCACGCGCGTCGTGTCGGTGCCGCCGATGATCAGGATCACGATCTGCATGATGATCTCGATCTGCGATAGTTCGCCCTGCGCGTCGGCATCTGCCAGGAAGCTCGAGAGCAGATCGTCTATCGGCGATTGGCGCCGGTCGGCGATCAGCGCTTCCACAAATTTCTGCAATTCCCGTGCATCCGCCTGGATCCCCGGCAGATCGTCGCGCGTGAAGGTCAGGCTGAAGGCCCGGGAGACGCTGTAGACCAGCGCCGTGAAGCGTGGAATATCCTGCTTCGGCAGACCGAGGATCTCACTGATCAGCCGGGCCGGGACGAGGGCGGCGAAATCACCGACGAAATCGACGTCGCCCTCCTGGGGCCAGCGATCGATCAGATCTTCGGCGGTCTTGCGGATATAGGGGCGCAGGTCGGCGATCATGCGGGCCGCGAACGTCCTGGAGAAAGGAGCCCGCCGCCGGCGATGGACCGCCCCATTGGCCGTCAGCATGCTGAATTCGAAAATATCCAACAGCGTCCCGTCGGTAACGCCGATCAGCTTCATGCCGTCGGTCTCGGTCGCGCGCAGCCGGCCGTCGGAGAGCAGCCGTTCCACATCCTCCGAGCGGAAGACGATGTAGGAGCCGTTGTCGCGCACCGCCAACGGCCCCTTGGACCGGTACTGCCTGAACATGTCGTGGGGAGCCGCTTCGAGCGCCGCGATCGTCACCGTCGGGACCTCGGGCGAGAGTCCGGGCTCCGGGCCAAGCGCGCCCGCGCCAAGTGTCGTGCTCATCGTCGTCGCTCCGCTTATGTCCAGCTCCGCTGGAATTTGCGGTTTTCCTGTTGCGGTTCCGTATCAGCGCGGGCGGCGATTGGTTACAGACGTAACGGAGGCAGTCATTCGTATCGATTTTCCGGTTTCGAACCGCGCCATCCTCTGGATCGCTGATCTCTAGAAGAGAATGATCTGCCGAAGCGCCGTGCCGGCCGCCAGCCGGTCGAAGCCCAGGTTGATCTCTTCCAGCGTCAGCCGCTCGCCCATCAGCCGGTCGACCGGCAGCTTGCCGCGGCGGTAGAGGTCGATGTAGCGCGGTACGTCGCGGCCGGGCACGCAGGAGCCGATGTAGCTGCCTTTGATCGTGCGTTCCTCGGCGACCATGTTGACATGCTGCAGCGGCCAGCGCGCCTCCGGGTTGGGCAATCCGGCCGAGACGGTCGTGCCGCCCCGCCGGGTCATGCGATAGGCCGCCTCCATCGCCTGAACCGAACCCGCCATTTCGAACGCGAAATCGACGCCGCCCTTGGTGAGCGCCTTGACCTGCTCGATCGCGTCCGGATCGCGCGCATTGACCGCCGCCGTGGCGCCCAGTTCGAGGGCGAAGGCGAGCTTCTCCGGGAACAGATCGACCGCGACCACGTCGGTGGCGCCTGAGGCGATCGCGCCCAGCAGCGCGTTCATGCCGACGCCGCCCAGACCCAGCACGGCGACCTTGGCGCCGGCCGGCACCTTCGCGGTGTTGACCACGGCGCCGACGCCGGTCAGCACGGCGCAGCCGAACAGCGCCGCCTCGTCGAACGGCAGATCCTTATCGATCTTGATCAGCGAGCGGCGCGAGGTGACGGCATATTCGGCGAAGGCCGAGACGCCCAGATGGTGATGCACCGCGCCGTCGTGATCATGCAGCCGGCGCTCGCCCGACAGCAGCGCGCCGACGCCATTGGCGGCCGCCCCGGGTTCGCACAGCGCCGGACGGCCCTCCATGCAGGGCAGGCAATGACCGCAGCTTGGCACGAACACCATGACGACATGGTCGCCCGCAACCAGGTCGGTGATGCCCGGGCCGCATTCCATGACGATGCCGGCCGCCTCGTGCCCCAGCACCATCGGCACCGGCCTGAGCCGGTCGCCATTGATGGTCGAGAGATCCGAATGGCACAGGCCGGCGGCCTTGATCTGGACCTTGACCTCGCCCCAACCGGGCGGATCCAGGGTCACCTCCTCGATGGAAAGCGCGCGGGTCTCGTGATAGGGCTGCTGGGCCCCGTGGCTCCTGAGAATGGCCGCCTTCATCGTCGCTTCCTCCCGAATTCTTGTTCGAGGGTGATCATGTCCGACAAAAAGCTGATCGAAAAGCTGCCGGTTAAGCAGGCCAGGCGGTTGGCATTGATCGAACCGCCCGACGGCATTGCGGCCCTGTTGGCGGACGCGCCGCTGGCCGAAGCCGTCGAGACTGCCGAGGTCGTGCTGGCGTTCGCCCGATCCCAGGACGCGCTGGCGCGCACCCTGCCCGCCCTCGCCGCCCGGCTGATGCCGGGGGCGATTCTGTGGCTGGGCTATCCGAAGCTGGGCTCGCCGCTGGCCGGCGATCTCAGCCGCGACGTGATCCATCGCGCCGTGCCCCCGATCGGGCTCGACACCGTCGCCCAGATCGCGATCGACGCGACCTGGTCGGCCTTGCGGCTTAAAATAATGCCAGGCTGAAGCCGCTTACGCCTCGCTGAGCTGAATCTCGTGGCTCATGGTCGCGGTCTTGCCGAACATGATCGAGGCCGAGCAGTATTTCTCGGCCGACAGAGCCACCGCGCGTTCCACCTTGTCGAGCTTCAGATTATGGCCGGCGATCTTGTAGATCAGGTGCACGCGGTTGAAGACCTTGGGGTCGGTCTCGGCCCGCTCGGCCTCGACCTCGACCACGCAACTGGTCACATTCTCGCGCCCGCGCTCCAGGATCAGCACCACGTCGAACGCGGTGCAGCCGCCGAGGCCGATCAGCAGCATCTCCATCGGCCGGATGCCGGCATTGCGGCCGCCCGCATCCGGCGCGCCATCCATCACGACCGAATGGCCGCTGCCGGATTCGCCGACGAACATGCGGTTCTCGACCCAGGTCACACGGGACTTCATCGGTTCGCCCCCCTCAGCCCTGGACCCAGGGCAGACCCTCGACCTTCCAGCCGGCGACCCGGCCGCGATGCTTGTCCGCGTCGCCGGCGCCCTCGAAGCCGTCGCGGATATTGTAGCAGGCGCTGAAGCCCTGCTCGGTCAGCGCCTTGGCCGCAGCGACGCTGCGCACGCCCGAGCGGCACAGCAGCAGGATCGGCTGGTCCGGCGCGATGCCGGCGGCCTTGATGCCCTCCACGAAGCCGGGATTGACCGCCATCTCCGGAAACACCTGCCAGGACAGCTTGTGGACCGGCTTGGCGATGCTGCCCAGGTCGGGCAGGCCGACATAGGCCCATTCGGCCTGGGTCCGCACATCGACCAGCACCGCCTTCGCGTTGGTCGCGAGCTTCTGCCAGGCTTCGGTCGGCGACAAGTCGCCGGCATATCCGAGACTCATGATGCTTCTCCTTCAGGAAACGGCGCGCGCGGCATCGAGCGCGCGGTCGAAATCACGGCCGAGCATGGCCTCGCTCTCCAGACCGATCGAGACCCGGACCAACCCTTCGCCGATGCCGATCTTCAGCCGGTCGGCCTCGGGCAAGGTCCGGTGCGTCGTGGTCGCCGGATGGGTCGCCAGCGACTTGGCATCGCCCAGATTGTTCGAGATGTCGATGATCTCGAGCGCATTCAGGAAGGCGAAGGCCGCCCGCTTGCTGCCCAGGTCGAGCGAGACCAGCGTGCCACCACTCCTCATCTGGCTGCGCGCCAGCACATGCTGGGGATGGCTCTCCAGGAACGGGTAATAGGTCCGCTTGGCGCCGCCATGGGCTTCGATCCGGTGCGCGAGCTTGAGCGCGGTCTGGCTCTGCCGCTCGACGCGCAGCGCCAGGGTCTCCAGCCCCTTGACCAGGACCCAGGCGTTGAACGGGCTCAAGGACGGGCCGGTATGACGCAGGAACGGCTGGAACTCGGTTTCCAGAAACGCCTTGTCGGCCAGGATGGCGCCGCCCATGCAGCGGCCCTGGCCATCGATATGCTTGGTCGCCGAATAGACCACGATGTCGGCGCCGAACTGCATCGGCTTCTGCACGATCGGGCTGGCCAGCGCATTGTCGACCAGCAAGCGGGCCCCGCCGGCATGCGCGATGTCGGCGATGGCCTGCAAGTCGAGCAGCGCCAGGGTCGGGTTGGCCGGCGTCTCCAGGAACACGACCTTGGTGTTGGGCCGCATCGCATTGGCCCATTCGCTCGGGTCCGGGCTATCGACGAAACTCGTTTCGATGCCGTAACGCGGCAGCAGGGTCGCGATGATGTAGAAGCAGGAGCCGAACAGCACCCGGCTGGCCAGCACATGATCGCCGGCCTTGACGCAGGCGAGCAGCCCGTTGAACACGGCCGCCATGCCGGTCGCGGTGGCATAGGCCATCTCGGCCCCTTCGAGCCCGGCCAAGCGTTGCTCGAACATATGTACGGTCGGATTGCCGTAGCGCGAATAGATGAAGCCAGGCTCTTCGCCCTTGAAGCGCGCTTCCGCCGCCTCGGCCGTCTCATAGACGAAGCCCGAGGTCAGATAGATCGCCTCCGACGTCTCGCCAAACGGCGAACGCGCCAGACCGCCACGGATAAGCTGGGTTTCGGGATCGAATTCTTCCACCGCGGGATACTCCCGTTTGCCATCGATACCGGCCTTGGTGGAGCGCCGCGTTGCCACGGCTATCCGACCTTTTAGCGATTTTTTACGTGGTCGCAAGCCGGCCGGCCCAAATTCCACGAACCGTCTCACCGTATCGGGCCGCCCCGCCGGACGCAAGCGCCGCCTACAGCGCTGCCGACATCGACGTCATAGGGAGAGGTCCAGGGACGTCCCGTTCCACGACGCGACCGCGCCCAGCTGGCGGACCTGTCGGCGCCGGTCGGTCCCCTGGCAGGCCGAACTGGGCGGCGTCTCCTGGCGGTTTGGCGCCCGCGACGCCCTTCAATCACTTCCCGGTGGGTGCCGCCGTGGCTGCAGGGGCGGCCGCTGCCGTCGCAACCACAGCGGCGGCGGCTGGCGGCGGATCCTTCGCTTTTGAGTCCGCACCGGAACTCGACGCACTGCCGGATGCTGCCTCATCCTCCGTATCGGAATGATGCCCCGAGGCCGCAGCAGAAGAGGCTGTAACAACTTGATAAATAATAAATTTTTGGTCTTTGTTGTCGGGCGCATATTTTATCGCGAAGCGGCGATCCGGTCGGTGGGCCCGCTTTGGCGTCACCTCGACGAACAGGTTGTTGCCGTCGCCCCCGACCAATCTGCCTTGGCCGGCTTCGATCATGGCGATTGCCCGGCTCAGCACCCGCTCATGGGCCCTCGTCAGCAAGCTGTCTTTCGTCGGCTTGCGGCCGCCATGCCTGGTCACACCCGACTTCGGGCCGCTATAGCCGACGACATGCTTCTCGCTCGCCTTCAGCTTCACCATCCCTTTGACGATCTGCCCATACAGCTGTTGAGCCTTCGGCGGCGCCACGGCAGCAGCAGCGGGCGCGGCGGCGGCACGCTGGATGACGCGGCCGGCGTGAACGGGCAGCAACGGGGCCGGCACGAGGCCCAGCCACTTCGCCTGGACCGCGTGTGCGGAAGTCAGCGGCGATGCCGCGGGCCCGAGAGGCATGCGAGGTTTGAAGCGCACCAGCGACGGCGCGGCGACAGGACGCGATGTCACCACCCGCTGAGGCTGCGCGGCGACCTGACCGGTCAAGGCGGTCGGCGGCGGAGCCATCGGGCGTCGTGCCGCCGACGCCTTAGAATGGACTGCCCCGATCGCAGCGGCTGGCGATTTGGCTTCCGGCTTCGACCAGTCAGAGCCGAAACGAGTTGGGGGTGGCGCCGGGATGTTGGGCATAGCCGCTCATCTCCAGAAAAAAATCGGCGGACCCAAGCTCCGCCCGAGCGGTTTCTGGACGACCTGGGTTGGGCAAATCATAGCATGAACATCTCTCGGATGTATATTCCGCGAAAGCCATGCCCGGCCCGACTCGCGTTCCCAGCGGATGAATGTTTTAAGGTCGCTTATTTACAGCAGCCGTTCGTTCCCCGATAAATTACACAGTCAAATATCGGAAATTACGTTTGACAGACGTCGGATGCTCCCTATCTTAGGGGTGGTAGCGCCGATTTGAGCTTGAGCTTGCGGGCGCTTTATAAATTCGGCTAAGCGTGGCGTTCCCCGCCTCGGATAGCTGTGTCGTTTCGGATCAAGACCTTATGGTCAAAATCCGGGATATGACCGTCACACCAGATCGAGGAACTTATCTACAATGCCAAACTGGAAAAACCCCGAAACCCTGGCGCTGCACGCGGGTTATCGGCGCGATCCGGCGACCCATGCGGTCGCGGTGCCGATCTATCAGACCACATCGTTCCAGTTCGACGACACCGCCCAGGCGGCGCGGCTGTTCGGGCTGGAAGAGCTCGGCAACATCTATACCCGCATCATGAACCCGACGACCGACGTGCTGGAGCAGCGGCTGGCGGCGCTTGAGGGCGGCGTGGCGGCGCTCGCGGTCGGCTCGGGCCAGGCGGCCGCCTTCATCGCGATCCAGAACATCGCCCATGCCGGCGATAATTTCGTGGCCTCGACCGATCTCTACGGCGGCACCTGGAATCTGTTCGCGAACACGTTCAAGACTTTGGGCATCGAGGCGCGCTTCGTCGATCCGGCGGATCCGGCGGGTTTCGCCCGCGCGACCGATGCCAAGACCCGCTGCTGGTTCGCCGAGACCCTGCCGAACCCGAGCCTGCGCGTGTTTCCGCTGGCCGAGGTGGCCGCCCTGGGGCGCGCGCTGGGCGTGCCGCTGATCGTCGACAATACGGCGGCGCCGATCCTGGCGCGGCCGCTCGACCATGGCGCGGCGATCGTGGTGCATTCGACCACGAAATATATCGGCGGCCATGGCACCTCGATCGGCGGCATCATCATCGACGGCGGCACGTTCGACTGGGCGGCCTACCCGGACCGCTTCCCGTCCCTGAACACACCGGACCCGAGCTATCACGGCGCCATCTGGACCGAGGCGGCAAAGCCGCTGGGTCCGATCGCCTATATCCTGAAGGCGCGGGTCACCCTGCTGCGCGACATCGGTGCGGCGCTGAGCCCGTTCAACGCGTTCCAGTTCATCCAGGGCCTGGAGACGCTGCCGCTGCGGATCAAGGCGCACACGGCCAATGCCAGGGCGGTGGCCGACACTCTGGCCGAACATCCCAAGGTCGCCAAGGTGATCTATCCGGGCTTCGCGACCGGTGAGGACAGGCGGCGCGCGGAGACCTATCTGAAGGGCGGCTACGGTGGCCTCGTCGGGTTCGAACTGGCCAGCGCCGAGGCCGGCCGGCGCTTCATCGACGGCCTGGAGCTGTTCTACCATGTCGCCAACATCGGCGACGCGCGCAGCCTGGCGATCCATCCGGCCTCGACCACCCACGCGCAGCTGTCGCCCGAGGATCGGCTGCGCAGCGGTGTGACCGACGGCTACATCCGTCTGTCGGTCGGCATCGAGCATATCGACGATATCCTGGCCGATCTGACCCAGGCGCTCGACCGTGCGTAATGCCAAGCATCGGAGGATCCGTCCCATGAAGCTGCATCTGACCGCGCTCGGCCTGCTCGGCGTCGTGCTGCTCGCCATGTCGGCGCTCGCGGCCTCGGCCCATGGTGCCACCACGCTGCTGAACGTCAGCTATGACCCGACCCGGGAATTTTATGCCGAGGTCGGCAAGGTGTTCGCGCCGGAATGGAAGGCCCAGACCGGCGAGGATGCGACGTTCCAGACCTCGCATGGCGGTTCCGGCGCCCAGGCACGCGCGGTGATCGACGGGCTGGAGGCCGATGTCGTGACTCTGGCGCTCGCCTATGACATCGACGCCATCGCCGCCAACGCCAAGCTGCTGCCGGCCGATTGGCAGACCCGCCTGCCCGACAATAGCGCGCCCTATACCTCGACCATCGTGTTCCTGGTCCGCAAGGGCAACCCGAAGGGCATCCACGACTGGGCCGACCTGATCAAACCCGGCGTCTCGGTCATCACGGCCAATCCGAAGACTTCGGGCGGCGCGCGCTGGAATTACCTCGCGGCCTGGGCCTATGGGTTGAAGGCGAACAACGGCGACGAGACGAAGGCCGAGGGCTTCGTCGCCGACCTGTTCAAGCATGTCCCGGTGCTGGACACCGGCGCGCGCGGCTCGACCATCACCTTCGCCCAGCGCCACCAGGGTGACGTGCTGATCGCCTGGGAAAACGAGGCGTTCCTCGCGGCCAAGGAAATGAGCAAGGAAAGCCTGGAGATCGTCGTGCCCTCGATCAGCATCCTTGCCGAACCGACCGTCGCCGTGGTGGATTCCAACGTCGATAAGCACGGCACGCGCAAGCTGGCCGAGGCCTATCTGAATTTTCTCTATTCGCCCGAGGGACAGGAACTGGCCGCCAAACATTATTTCCGCCCGCGCCTGGCCGCGGTCGCCGCCAAATATGCCGACCAGTTCCCCAAGCTCGATCTGGTGACGATCGACCATGATTTCGGCGGCTGGAAGGCGGCGCAGGCGAAGCATTTCGCCGACGGCGGCACGTTCGATCAGATCTACAAGCCCGGGCAATAGGGTGAGCGGCGGCACGACCCTCACCTTCCCGCTGCCGCAAGCGGTAGAGGGTAAAAGAGATCTCTCATGAAGCGCGTCCTGCCCGGCCTGCCCGGTACGCTGGGATTCACGCTGTTCTATCTCACCATCCTGGTGCTGCTGCCCCTCACCGCCCTGGTGATCCGCGCGACCGGCATCGGCTTCGGCGGCTTTGCCGCCCAGATGGCGACACCGCGGGTGCTGGCCGCGTTCCGCGCCACCTTCGGCATCGCGTTCCTGTCCGCCTTCGTCGATACCCTGCTGGGGCTGCTGGTCGCCTGGGTGCTGGTGCGCTACCGGTTTCCGGGGCGCCGGCTGCTCGATGCGCTGGTCGATCTGCCCATCGCGCTGCCGACCGCCGTCGCCGGCATCGCGCTGACCGAGCTCTATGCCGAGACCGGCTGGTTCGGCGCGCCGCTGGCGGCTTTGGGCATCCATGTCGCCTTCACCCCACTCGGCATCGGCGTGGCGCTCGCCTTCGTCGGATTGCCCTTCGTCGTGCGCGCGGTCGAGCCGGTGCTGGCCGATCTGGACCGCGATGTCGAAGAGGCGGCGGCGACGCTCGGCGCCACCGCCTGGCAGATCTTCCGCCGGGTCATCCTGCCGCCGCTCTGGCCGGCGCTGCTGACCGGCTTCACCCTCGCCTTCGGCCGCGGCATCGGCGAGTACGGCTCGGTCATCTTCATCGCCGGCAACATGCCGGGCGTGTCGGAGATCGTGCCGCTGCTGATCGTGGTCAAGCTGGAACAGTACGACACGGTCGGCGCCTGCGTGCTGGGCTCGCTCATGCTGCTGGCGTCCTTCGCGATCATGCTGACCATCAACGCCCTGCAATCCTGGAGTCAGCGTCGCCTTGGCAACTAGCCTGTCCACCTCCGGGATTTCCAGGCGTGCCCTGATCGCGCTCGCCTTCCTGCTGCTGTTGGTGTTCCTGGTCGCCCCGCTGGCACTGGTGTTCACCCGCGCGTTCGGCGACGGGCTCGACACTCCGCTCGCCGCACTCAGCGAACCGGACGCCTTGGCCGCCATCCGGCTGACCCTGTTGGTGGCGGCCATCGCGGTGCCGCTGAACCTGGTCTTCGGGCTCGCCGCCTCCTGGGCGATCGCCAAGTTCCGCTTTCGCGGCCGCAGCCTGCTGATCACGCTGATCGACCTGCCGCTGTCGGTCTCGCCGGTCGTCTCCGGCCTGGTCTATGTGCTGGTGTTCGGCGCCCAGGGCCTGTTCGGCCCTTGGCTGATCGCCCATGGCATCAAGATCGTGTTTGCCGTGCCGGGCATCGTTCTGGCCAGCGTGTTCGTGACCCTGCCCTTCGTCGCGCGCGAGCTGATCCCGTTGATGGAAGCCCAGGGACGATTGGAAGAGGAAGCCGCTCTGACGCTCGGCGCGACCGGATGGCAGACCTTTCGGCGCGTCACCCTGCCAAACGTGCGCTGGGGCCTGCTCTATGGCGTGCTGCTGTGCAACGCCCGCGCAATGGGCGAGTTCGGCGCGGTCTCGGTCGTCTCCGGCCATATTCGCGGCTTGACCAACACCATGCCGCTGCATATCGAAGCGCTCTATAACGAATATAACCTGCCGGCGGCCTTCACCGTCGCCGCTCTGCTGGCCTTGCTGGCCCTGGTAACCCTGGCGGCGAAGAGCCTGCTGGAATGGCATCTGAACGACGAACCTTCGACCAGCAGCCGATAGGAATTTCATGCGGATCGAGATTTCCGGCATCGTCTGCCGCTATGGCACCACGCCGGCGGTTTCCGGCATCGACCTGACCATTGCCGACGGCGAATTCGTGGCCTTGCTAGGCCCATCCGGTTCCGGCAAGACCACGCTGCTGCGCGCCATGGCCGGGCTGGAAGTGCCCGAGGCCGGCAGCTTGGCGTTCGACGGCGCCGATGCGCTGGCCCTGCCGCCCAATCGGCGCGGCGTGGGCTTCGTGTTCCAGCATTACGCGCTGTTCAAGCATATGAATGTGGCCGACAACATCGCGTTCGGCCTGTCGATCCGTCCCCGCGCCCAGCGGCCCGACAAGGCCGCAATCGCGGCCAAGGTCGACGAATTGCTGGCGCTGGTGCAATTGCCCGGTCTGGCCAAGCGCTATCCCCAGCAATTGTCCGGCGGCCAGCGCCAGCGCGTGGCGCTGGCCCGCGCACTGGCGATCGAACCCAAATTGCTGCTGCTGGACGAGCCGTTCGGCGCGCTCGATACCCAGGTACGGACCGAGTTGCGCCTGTGGCTGAAGCGCCTGCACCGCAGCCTGGGCGTCACCTCCGTGTTCGTGACCCATGACCAGGAAGAGGCGATGGAACTGGCCGACCGGATCGTGGTGATGCGCGCCGGCCGGATCGAGCAGGTCGGCACGCCGGCCGAGGTCTATGCCGCGCCGGCCTCGCCCTTCGTCTACGGCTTTCTGGGCCAGGCCAACCAGATCGCCTGCACCGTCGCCGCCGGCGTCGCCCGTGCCGATGGGGTCATCCTGGCGGAGGCTCTGGATCTGCCGGACGGACCGGCCACCGCCTGGTTCCGGCCGCATCAGGTCGAGCTGGCGCTCGACGGCCCGGCGCTCGACGGCGAATTGACCGATCTATCCGCGATCGGCGCCCGGGTCCGGGCCACGATCGGCTACCAGGACCGGCTGGTCACCGCGGAGCTCTCGTCGGGCGATCCGGCGCACCGCAACCTTACGGTCGGGCAGCCGTGCCGCTGGCGTCCGCGCGCGGCTCGGATCTATCCGAAGCATTGACCCGCAGGGTCCGCACCAGCTCGAGCAGGCGCGGCGCCAGAATTTCGTAACCCGCCGACGTCATATGGTTGGTATCCCAAAACAGCGCGATGCCGTCGCGCGTCGCCGGGCAGCGGATCGCATCGCAGTAGAGATCGTCGGTTCGCAGGATTTCGATCTGCCCGGTCTCCACGAGGTCGCCGATGAGGGTGCGGAACGCCGCTTGCTCCTGCTCGTAATCGGCCCGGGACAGGGCGAGCCGATCGACCGGCCGGCCGGCCGCGGCCAGATAGGCCTGTTGTCGGGCGATGGGAACGTCGAAGACCGGCGTCGGCTCCATGACGATGACCCGGATGCCCGCAGCCTTCAGATGCGCGACGAACGCCCGCATGGCAAGTACCGAGGCTTCGAGACCATGGACCGTAACCCCGTCGCCCGCGTCGAACGCCGCGAGCGGCCCGGTATGCGTCGCATGGATCCAGCGTTCGGCGATCAGGATGGTTCGAACCGGATGCCGATCGACCCAATCCATGACGCTATCGGTCCAGGGTGCGCACGTCGGCATCGCCGGGACGCGCAAGCCCGGCAGCGGCGAGCAGCCCCCCCGATGCGCGAAACCAATCGCCGCGCCGCTGGCCTGGGTCAGGCGGCTGGCCAGAGAGGTGATGCCTCCGGTGTGGGAATCGCCCCAAACCAGCAGATCGAGCGGCTGTCCGGGCCGGCAATTGCCCAGGCCTCCCGGGATCTCGCACGCAGCGCTGTCGTATTGCACCCGTTGAGGCGTGACATAGGGCCGGGCGGCTATTGGCCAGCGGCCCGGCAGGCCGCCACCAACGATCACACCGAGCAGGGCGAACAGCATGCCGGCCAGGGCAAGGCCGGAAACCAGGACGAAGCGGCGCGGCCGCGCCAGCAGTCGCCGCCGTCGGAACGGTGTTTCGATCCAGCGATAGCTGGCGGTGGCGACGATGATCGTCAGCAGCAGAAGGCCGATGCGAACGGATCTCCCAGGCGTCGCCAGAGCGCGGTAGGCCCAGAGGATCAGAATCGGCATGTGCCACAGATAGACGGAATAGGAGATCCGACCGAGAAACCGCGCCGGTCTCATGGCGAGAAGACGCCCGACCAGGCCATCCGTCGGCCGCGAGGCCCCCAGAATCAGCGCGCCGGCACCGAGACAGACCGGCACCGCGAGATAGCCCTGGAAGACGTGCTCCGACTCGGCAGAGAGCAGGGCGATGAGGATGGCGGCCCCCCCGCAGCCGGCCGTCAGGTCGCGCCGTACGGGCGTCCATTGCCGGCGCCTCGGCACCACGGCAAGCAGGGCGCCGACCAGCAGCTCCCACGCGCGCGGCGGCAGCAGATAGAAGGCGGCCATCGGCGCCCGAGCGAGACAGAAGAAGAACAGCAACACGGAGCCGACGAACCCGACGCCCAGGAGGACCGGCAGGTTCCAGCGGCGGCGCGCGGCCCCGAGTAGAAGCAGCGGATACAGCAGATAAAACTGCTCCTCGACCCCCAGCGACCAGCCGTGCAGCAGGGCCAAGCCGGACTGAGTCCGCCAATAATTGATCGAGCGCCAGAAGTGGATATTGCCGAGCCCGACCGCGACCGGGCCGATATCCTTGGCGAGAGCGATGAAATCCACCGGCGTCATGATCAACGCGCCGGCGATCGCCGTGGCGACCAGCATGGCCAACAGCGCCGGGAGCAGGCGGCGCGCCCGGGCCAGGTAGAAGCTGCCGAGACTGAAGCGTTCGGCCGCGATGTCGGTCAGGATCCGGCGCGTGATGACGAAGCCGGAGATCACGAAAAACAGGTCGACGCCCAGCCAGCCGCCGGGCGCGACGCTCGGCGTGAACTTGAACAGCAGCACCAGCAGGATCGCAACGCCGCGCAGCCCCTCGATGCCCGGCAGCCGCTGCCCGTCATCCGGTCTCGCCGCCGCGCCAGCCACCTCTGGATGCAAAATGCGCTGGAAAGACAGCCAGCCCCACTTCTGAGGGCCGGCGGAAACAATGGTCATCGTTTACTCCGCACACGCCCGATCGAATGGGCGGGCTGGTGATCGCCATCCAACGCTCGATTCGGAAGCGTTAGACCATATCGATCACCAGACCAATAGCGGGCATCATATCGTTTAGAACACCTGCCGAAACAGGAAGAACAGCCCGCCAGACAGGATAATCGAGGCCGGCAGGGTCAGCACCCAGGCCATGATCATGTTGCGGATCGTGCCCCATTGCAGGCCGGAGCCGTTCGCCGCCATGGTGCCGGCGACGCCGGAGGACAGCACATGGGTCGTGCTGACCGGCAGGCCGAACATGTCGGCGGCGCCGATCGTCACCATCGCCACCACCTCGGCCGAGGCGCCCTGGGCATAGGTCAGATGATCCTTGCCGATCTTCTCGCCCACCGTCACCACGATACGCTTCCAGCCGACCATGGTGCCGAGTCCCAGCGCCAAGGCGACCGCGACCTTGACCCAGGTCGGGATGAATTTGGTCGCGTTGTCGAGTTCGCGACCGTAGGTCTTCAGCACGTCCTTGTCGGTGCCCGAGAAGGACGGCTGGCCGCTCTTGTTGATCAGGCGCATCGCCTCGCTGTTCAGGTACATGTCGTTACGGACGTTGCTGATCTGGCCCTGCGGCACGTCGGACAATTCGCCGAACTTGGCGACTTCCGCACCGATCGACATGGCCAGCGCCTGCATTGCCGGCAGGGTGTTCGGCGCGATCTCGCGGGTGCGGACGAAATCCGTCACTTCCTTGCGCGCATCGACCGAAGCCGGCGCGCCGGCCGGCACGTAGTGGCCGAACGCGTCGGCCGCCTGGCGCGACACCGCGACGAACACCTGGGTCTGGTCGGGCGTCACGGCACGGTTGAGCGCGAAGGCGGTCGGCACCGTGCCGATCAGGATCAGCATGATCAGGCCCATGCCCTTCTGGCCGTCGTTCGAGCCATGGGCGAAGCTGACGCCGGTGCAGGTCAGCACCAGCAGCCCGCGGATCCAGAACGGCGGCGGCTCCTTGCCCTTGGGCGCCTCGTAGAGTTGCGGCGCCTTGACCAGCAGCTTGGCCAGCAGCAGCAATCCCGCCGATAGCACGAAGCCGATCAGCGGCGAGAACAGCAGCGCGCGGCCGATGCCGGCGGCCTGGCTCCAATCGACACCGCTGGTGCCGGACGGGCCCGACAGCAGCTGATTCATCAGGCCGACGCCGATGATCGAGCCGATCAGGGTGTGCGAGCTGGAATTCGGCAGGCCGAAATACCAGGTGCCGAGGTTCCAGATGATCGCCGCGATCAGCAGGGCGAACACCATGGCGAAACCGGCCTGGCTGCCGACCTGCAGGATCAGCTCGACCGGCAGCAGCGAGATGACGCCGAACGCGACCGCGCCGGTCGAGGTCAGCACGCCCAGGAAATTGAAGAATCCCGACCAGACCACGGCGAAATTCGGCGCCATCGAGTTGGTGTAGATCACGGTCGCGACCGCGTTGGCCGTGTCGTGGAAGCCATTGACGAATTCGAAGCCGAGCGCGATCAGCAGCGCCACGCCCAGCAGGATGAACGGCAGGGACGAGCTTTCCTGCACCGGCGCCAGATCGGCGGTCAAATGCACCGCGATATAGCCGAGGCCGACCGCCATGACCGCCAGGAACAGGCCCAGGCTCAATCGCCGCTGTTTGCCCTCGCCACCCTCGAATGTTGTCGCGCTCGCCATGGTTCCGCTCTCCGGATTTTAAATTTCCGGAGGAGTTTAGCGACTGTCCGTGACTCTTTCGGGTCAGCTTCGACTCAAGAGATCCAGCAGTTGCGGGCTGAGCCGGCCGTCGCGCACCAGACCGCGGTCGCCCTGGAAATCCTTGATCGCGGTCACGGTGCGGCGCCCCAACTTGCCGTCTGGCGGTCCCGGATCATAGCCCTTGACCGACAGATAATGCTGAGCGAGCGCGACCGGGTTGCCGGGCTTGGCGGCGACCGCCTGGACCCGCGGCCGGGCGAAGCTGACACTGTCGAGCGTCTGTTTCAGCATCCAGGTCGAGCGTGCGTTCGGCTGAATGCCGGCGTCCCGCTGATAGGCCAGGATCGCGCGCTCGGTCTCGGGATCGAGCCGCCCCGTGACGGGACCCGGCCGATAGCCGTGCGCGGGCAATTGCTGCTGCAGCGAGCGGACATAAGCCTGCAGCACCGGATCGGCCGCGCGCGCGGCGCTCATCGGCAGTTTCGGGATCGACGCGCCAGGCGTGCCCGGCGCGACATGCGGCCCGTGCAACGGGGCGGGCGGCATCCCGCTCACGGCCTGATTGGGCTGGGCCGCACCCGGCTTCAGCGCGAAACTCGGGCCGGTCAGCGCCGATTCCGGCACCGTCGCCTGGGCGAAGGCGAGCGAGGGCGACAGCAGCAGCAAGACGCCGGCGAGCAAACGAATGGGCGGCATGGCAGACCCCGGACAGTCGAAGATCCTTCACATATAGGCAGGTGGCGCCGTATTTTCGATGACAACCGATAGGTCTGATGAAAGACGATTGTCAGTTGTCGGACAAATCGGCACTCTGGCAGTGCGGACCATAATCAAAATGAGCGCGCCGGACCGCGGGCCGCCTTAAGGGGATATGGAATGACCCAACCTGTTTCGCCGAGGGTGCGGCGCATGCAGCGGCTGTCGCTGCTGTTGCTGCTGGTGACCGGTGCCATCAATTATCTCGACCGCCAGACGCTGGCGATCGGCAATCCCGAGATCCGGGCCGAGCTGGGTCTCAGCGTCGAGCAGATGGGCTATCTGCTGGCCGCCTTCTCGCTCAGCTACGCTTTCGCGCAATTGCCGACCGGCGGGCTGGTCGACAAGGTCGGGCCGCGCAAGCTGCTCGGCATCGGCCTCGCCATCTGGTCGGTCGCCCAGGGCTTCGCCGGTTTCGTCAGCGGCTACACCCAGTTCTTCTATGCCCGCATCATCCTGGGCATTGGCGAGGCGCCGCAATTCCCGACCGGCGCCCGCGTTGTGTCCAACTGGTTCAACGTGCGCGACCGCGGCTTGCCGACCGGCATCTTCAATTCCGCCTCCACGCTCGGGCCCGCCATCGCCCCGCCTTTGCTGACCTGGCTGATGCTGACCTGGGGCTGGCGCGCCATGTTCATCGCGATGGGCATTCTGGGCGTGATGGCCGCGATCATCTGGTACGCCACATACCGCGATCCGGGCGAGACCGACATCACGGCGGCCGATCATGCCGCGATCCGTGAGGGCGAGCCGTCGCAGACCGCCGGGGTGAGCTTCGCCCAGTGGCTGCGCCTGTTCCGCTTCCGCACGACCTGGGGCATGGTGCTGGGCTTCTTCGGCACGGTCTATCTGATCTGGCTCTATCTGACTTGGCTGCCCGGCTATCTCGAGATCGAGCGGCATATGAGCGTGATGAAGACCGGCTTCTATTCGTCGGTGCCCTACATCTTCGGCTTCATCGGCTCGATCGTCGGCGGCGCCGTCTCGGACAAGCTCGCCGCGCGCGGCTTTACCCCGATGATGAGCCGCAAGATCCCGATCATCTGCGGGCTGTTCGGCATGGCGATCTTCACCATCCCGGCCGCCTTCACCGACAGCTGGCAGCTGGCGCTGACCTTCATCTGCCTGGCGGTGTTCTGCGGCAACGTCTCCAGCGCCTGCAGCTGGGCCCTGGTCACGGCGGCCGCGCCGCCGACCTATGTCGCCTCGATCGGCTCGATCCAGAACTTCGGCGGCTATCTGGGCGGCACGCTGGCACCGGCGTTGACCGGCATCATCGTGATGCGGACCGGCTCGTTCATCCCCGCCCTGATCCTGGGGGCCGCCATCGCGGCGACCTCGGCGCTGATCTACACCTTCGTGGTCCGACGCCCGATCTCGGGCGCCGATCTGGACGCCATCATCGGATGAACTGGTCGACATAGTCGCCCAGGCCGACGGCACGATAGTGCCGTCGGCACATCTCGATCTTGGTGAAGACGTCCTCGTATCCGGTCATCTGGCCGGCCTCGTCCAGATAGATCATGGCGCCGGAGATGGTGAAGAAGGTGATCATCTCCGGCACGCCCTCGTCGACCACCAGCGTGTGGATCTCGCCCGGCGGCTCATAGACGAAGCTGCCTTCGGTCGCGACCCAATCATGCTCCAGATAGCGCCAGCTGCCTTTGATGACATAGCCGGTGACGATCATCGGATGGCGGTGGCGGCTGAGCACGCCCGACTTGCGCACGCGCAGCAGGTTGGACCAGCCGCCGCTGACCGTGTTGAGCAGCAGCGGGCGGAACCACACATTATCGGCCTGCGGGACCCAGACCCGCACGTCCTCGGGGAGCGCCTGGACCGCGATCTCGGGCTGGATGCCCTCGGCCTGCACGAATTTATTCATCGGGTCCTCCTCAAGCGATGGCATAGCCGCCATCGACCGGCAGCACCGCGCCGGTGATGAAGGCGGCGGCGTCGGAACAGAGAAACACCGCGGCACCGCCGATATCCTCGGGCTTGCCCCAGCGGCCCAGCGGCGTGCGCTGGACGATCGCGGCGCTGCGCTTCGGATCTTCCCGCAGCGGCCCGGTCAGCGCCGTCTCGATCCAGCCGGGGGCGATGGCATTGACCCGAATCCCGTCCGGCGCCCAGGCGATCGCCAGGCTCTTGGTCAATTGCGCGATGCCGCCCTTGCTGGCGCTATAGGCCGGCGCCGCACCGCTGCCGAAGAAGCTGAGCATCGAGGCGATATTGACGATCGCGCCACCCCGCTTTGCCAGCAAGGGCCGGCAGGCCGTGGCCAGCCGCATGGCGCCGGTCAGGTTGACTTCGACCACGCGCTGAAAGATCTCGACCTCGAACTCGCCGCCGGCGCGCACGATCATGCCGGCGCCGTTGACCAGGATATCGAGCCGGTCCAGCCCCGCGACGAGAGATCCCACCGCGTCGGCGTCCGCGACATCGAGCGGCTTGAGGTCGATGCCGGTGAAATCCGTGCTGACCCCGGCCGCCGCGATCTCCGCCTCGCCCAGCCCGGTCGCCAGCACCCGGGCGCCGGCATCGCGCAGCGCCTGTGCGATCGCCCCGCCGATGCCGCCGGTGCCGCCCGTGACCAGGGCGCTCAATCCATCCAGCCGCATGCCACCTCCCCTTTTGCCTAGGTCGATTATTTCGGTCAGGGTGTCCCGCGCTGCAGACGGTTGTCAACGACCGGTCGGGCCCAATAGTCTGATGAAAAGCAGGTGCGGGAGGATCGAGCATGATCGCAGTGGATTGGGGAACGTCGAGCTTTCGGGCCTATCGGCTCGACGGCCACGGCACGATCCTCGATACCCACGCCTCATCCCGCGGCATCATGACCGTGACCGACGGCCGCTTCGCCGCGGTGCTGCGCGAGGAGATCGGGCCGTGGCTCGATGTCGAGCGCCGCCTGCTGCTGTCGGGCATGATCGGCAGCCGGCAGGGCTGGCGCGAGGCGCCCTATGTCGCCTGCCCGGCCGGCGGCGCCGAGATCCGCCAGGCGCTGATTCCCTTGGAATTCGATTGGCCCGGCAAGGCCTGGCTCGCCCCGGGCCTCAGCTGCCGCTCGGACGGCGTGCCCGACGTCATGCGCGGCGAGGAAGTGCAGATCCTGGGCGCGCTCGGCCAACTGGACGGTGGCAGTGGGCTGGTCTGCCTGCCGGGCACCCATTCGAAATGGGCGCGGGTCGAGCACGGCCGGATCGTCGGGTTCGAAACCCACATGACCGGCGAGAGCTTCACGGTGCTGCGCCAGCATTCGATCCTGGGGCGACTGATGCCCCCCGCAGGCCAGGAGCAGGACCCGGACGATCGCGCCTTCGCCCTGGGCCTCGCCCGGGCCAGGACCGGCGGCGGGCTGCTGCACCATCTGTTCGGCGCGCGCAGCCTGGGGCTGATGGGTGATCTGCCGGTCGCCGGCCTGCCGGCCTATTTGTCCGGCCTGCTGATCGGTCATGAGCTGGCCGCGACGGCGGCGATCCCCGGCCCGGTCCATTTGATCGGCAGCGAAGCGCTGACCGAGCGCTATAGTAAGGCGCTGACGCTCTCGGGCCGCCAGCCGAAACCGATGGCCCCGGACCGCGCGGCGGCCGGCCTCCATTTCCTGTCCCAGGGACTGTAACGCGATGATCGACCTCAAGACCGCCCTCGCCCGCTGCCCGCTGGTCGCCATCCTGCGCGGCGTCAAGCCGGACGAGGTGGCGCCGATCGCCGCCGCCCTGATCGATGCCGGCTTCGCGATCATCGAGGTGCCGCTCAATTCGCCCGATCCCTTCACCAGCATCGCGCGCCTGGCCCATCAGTTCGGCGATCTGGCCCTGATCGGCGCCGGCACGGTGCTGACGCCGACGCAAGTGAACGACGTCAACGCGGCCGGCGGCCGGCTGATCGTCATGCCCCACGCCGATACCGAGGTGATCAGGGCCGCGAAGGCCGCCCGCATGGTCGCATTGCCCGGCTTCGCGACCCCGACCGAGGCGTTCGCGGCCGTCCATGCCGGCGCCGACGGGCTGAAGCTGTTCCCGGCCGAGGCCGGCTCGCCGGCGATCCTGAAGGCGATGAAGGCGGTGCTGCCGCCCGATATGCCGATCCTGCCCGTAGGCGGCATCACGCCAGAGCGGATGGACGCCTATTTCCAGGTCGGCGCCGCCGGCTTCGGCCTCGGCTCCGCGCTGTACAAGCCAGGCGACACGGCTGAGGAGGTCGCTGTCGCCGCGCGAAAATTCATCGCAGCGCTGCCGGCACGGCAATAGGATCGCAAACCTCCGTCATTCCCGCACAGGCGCTAGGGGATGACGGATAGAACTACCGCCGAAACCCGTACCGCGCGCCATAGGCGACCTCGTTCGGCACGATGGTCTGGCCGATCGGGAACAGCGCGATCGGGATCAGCTTCAGATGGACCCAGGCGAAGGGCAGCCCGATGATGGTCACGGCCAAGGCGAGCGCCATGGCGAGATGGCCGAGCGCCAGCCACCAGCCGACGAAGACGAACCAGAGGATATTGCCGAGCAGGCCGAGCGGCCCCGTGCCCAGATCCTCGCGGCCGGACAGCGCGTCACGCGACACCGCGGTCTGGCCGAACGGCAGCAGGGTATAGAAGCCGATATTGATCGCGGCCCGGGCCCAGGGCAGTCCGACGATCGAGAGCGCGCACAGCACGCCGACGATGATCCAGGCGACGCCACCCAGCAGGCCGCCACCCAGCACGAGCCACAGAAGATTCAGAATCAGACTCATCACGACCATCCTTGTCCGAGAAGCGGCAAGCGGTCGCGGGAACGCCTTGCGCAAGTGATTGTAATATTTGCGCGCTATCATCCCGATGCAATGCCCTCGCTGGAGAAATCGACGCGATGATGGACATCATCGAAGCGACCGAGGCTTACGAGACCTGGGCATTTGCCGAAATCCCGAAGAACCGCGCCGATCTGGCCCGCAAGCATGCGGCGATGGCGGCCGGCGCTTTCCCGTTCCTGCGGGCGACCTATTACCGGTGGGTCCAGCTCTGGCCGAAACTGTGCGAAGAGTGCAACGACGCGCCGCGCGTGCTGGCGGTCGGCGACCTGCATGTCGAGAATTTCGGCACCTGGCGCGATATCGAGGGACGCCTGGTCTGGGGCGTCAATGATTTCGACGAGGCCCATACCGCGCCCTATACGCTGGACCTGGTGCGGCTCGCCGCCTCGGCGCTGCTCGCGTTCGAGGCCAACCAGACCGAGTTGGCGCGCGACCGGATCACCGACACGATCCTGGCCGGCTATGTGAAGCATCTGGAAGGCGACGCGCGGCCGTTCGTGCTGGAAGAGCCCAATCGCTGGCTGCGCAAGCTGGCGTTCGGCGAGTTCCGCGATCCCGAGCCGTTCTGGGCCAAGCTCAACACCCTGCCCGGCGCCGACGACACGATTCCCCACAAGCTGCGCCGGCTGCTGGAAAAGCGCTTCCCGCAGCCGGACCTGTCGCTGCGCTTCGTCCATCGCACCGCCGGCCTGGGCAGCCTGGGCCGGCCGCGCTTCGTGGCGCTCGCCTCCTGGCATGGCTCGACCGTCGCGCGCGAAGCCAAGGCGCTGCTGCCGTCGGCCTGGGTCTGGGCGCGCGACAAGGCCCGCAAGAAGATCCGCTACAACGACATCCTGGCCCGTGCCATCCGCTGCCCGGACCCCTATGCCGGTGCGGTCGATGGCTGGATCATCCGCCGGCTGGCGCCCGAGAGCATCGGCATCGACCTGACCGCGCTACCGAAGAAAAAACTCGAAGACCGGCTGCTGATGGCGATGGGGGCGGAGACCGCGAACATCCATCTGGGCACCGAGGGCGCCGCCGATGCGATCCGCAAGGACCTGAACGGCCGGCGCCGCGCCTGGCTGGAACGCGCCGCCGAGACCATGGCCGACAAGCTGCGCGAGGATCAGGCGGTCTGGCGCGCGAGCCAGACCCCAGACCAGCCCCAAGACTAGTTACGGGTCGCGCGCAGCCCGTCGATGAATTTCGCGACGGGCTCGCTCCACAGCAAAGGCTGATCGGCGAGCGCATGGACCGAGCCGCCGATCATCGGCAGTTCGACCAGCCGCGCCGGGGCGGACCCCGCACGGTTGAAGGTCGCCGCCATGCGCCTCGCCTCGGTCGCCTCGCCGGTGGCATAGAGCCAGAGTTCCGGCCGATGGGCCGCGCGGCCGTAGCGCTGCAGCAGGCCGGCCAGCACCGGATCCGTCACCGGCAGCACGGGTTTGACCGGTTTCGGCTTGGCCGGGTCGAGCTTCAGCGGGGCCGAGGCGCCGCTGAGCAGATCGACCTCGTCGTCGCCGGCCGCCAGGACATCCGCGGCGGGCGAAGCCGGCATGTCCGGCGTCAGTTGCCCGTTGAAATTGATCGCGGCCATGACGCCGGTCGGCTGGCGCGCGGACAGCGCGATGGCGGCGAAACCGCCGGTCCCGTCGCCGCCAAGCAGGATGCGCCCGGCATTGACGAAGCTTTGACCGCGCAGATAGCCGTAAGCGGCATCGAGATCGTCGGCCGCCGCTTCGATGCCCTGGGTCGGCGAATATTTGTCGGTGTCGCCGGCCATCAGCGCGCGCGGCACGACGACCAGCGCGGCATAGCCGTGACCGGCGAACCAACGCGCGGCCGGCTTCATCGGGTCGGCCATCCGCCGCGCCGCGGCCGCATCGGCCGGGCCATCGGGCGCCAGGATGATCAAGGGGAACGGACCCGCCCCGTCCGGCCGATAGAGCGTCGCCGACAACAGGCCGGCGGCACCCGGTACCAACCAATGCTGCTGACGATAGGGCGTGGATTCGCTATCGATCGGGCCCGCGATCTGGGGCGCCTCTGCCACGGCGGCCATCGGGAAATAGCGCGGCGGCAATTTCGCCGTGGGCGCGTCGCAGCCCGCCACCAGGAAAACGGCAAGCAAACCGGAGAGAATTCTAAAATTCATGCGCCCGCAGGCCTCGATCAAAGGGGCTACCCGCAGCGAAAAGCCTTGCGGATAGCGCTGGTACCGCAAGGATGGTGCTCCCGTGACCAAGAGTCCATCCCGCGCCGCGCATGCTGTTCAATTCGCTTCCCTACATTCTGGGCTTCCTGCCGCTGACGCTCGCCGGTTGGTTTGCGCTCGCGCGACTCAACCCCCGCGCGGGGCGGCTGTGGCTGGCCGGCGCCTCGCTGTGCTTTTACGGCTGGTGGGACTGGCATTATCTGGCGCTGCTGCTGGGCTCGATCGTCTTCAACTATGCCGCCGCGCGGGCGATCGCCTGTGCCGTGTCCCTGCACCGCCGGCACGCGCTGCTCGCCGGCGCGATCGCGGTCGATCTGGCGTTGCTCGGCTGGTTCAAATATGCCGATTTCTTCCGGGAGAGCCTGGCGGCGCTGGCCGGCACCCATTGGGCGCCGCTCGGCGTGGCCCTGCCGCTCGGCATCTCGTTCTTCAGCTTCACCCAGATCGCCTTCCTGGTCGATACCAGCGCCGGCAAGGTGCGCCGGACCGACCCGCTCGACTATCTGCTGTTCGTAACCTTCTTTCCGCATCTGCTGGCCGGGCCGGTGCTGCACCATGCCGAGATGATGCCGCAGTTCGCCGATCCGCGGACGGCACGCCCTCGGGCGGAGATGATCTCGACCGGTCTGACCCTGTTCCTGGTCGGCCTGGTGAAGAAGGTCGTGCTGGCCGACGGCATCGCCCCGGTCGCAAGCCTGGTGTTCGACGCGACCGCCGCCGGCGGCCAGCCCGGTATGGCCGAGGCCTGGGCCGCCGCCCTCGCCTACAGCTTCGAGCTCTATTTCGACTTCTCCGGCTATACCGACATGGCGCTGGGGGCGGCACGCCTGTTCGGCATCGTGCTGCCGGTCAATTTCGCGTCGCCCTATCAGGCGGCGAGCCCGATCGAGTTCTGGCGGCGCTGGCACATGACACTGTCGCGCTTCCTGCGCGACTATCTGTACTTTCCCCTGGGCGGCAACCGCCTGGGCGCCGCGCGGCGCTATCTGAACCTGTTCTTGACCATGCTGCTGGGCGGGCTGTGGCACGGCGCCGCCTGGACCTTCGTCGCCTGGGGCGCGTTCCACGGGCTGCTGCTGATGGCGAACCATGGCTGGCGGGCGCTGGCCGAACGGGGCGGCTTCGCTGCCCTGACCCGAACACCACCGGCGCGCCTGCTCGGCTGGGCCTTGACCTTCTGCGCCGTGGTGCTCGGCTGGGTGCTGTTCCGCGCCGACGGGTTCGAGACCGCCGCCCGGATGTTCGCATCCATGGCCGGCCATGACGGCAGCTTCGCGGCGTTTCTGCCCGGTGCCGACGTCTGGGTCGAACTGGCGGGCCTGGGCGCCATCGCCTTCCTGCTGCCGAACAGCCAGAGCCTGGTGCTGGGCGGTCCCGAGGCCCGCCGCTGGCCGGCCTGGCGCCCCTCGCCAGCCTGGGCGCTGCTGCTGGCGCTGGGCTTCGTGCTGGCCCTGGGCCAGATGTCCGAGGTCAGCCCGTTCCTCTACTACCGCTTTTAAAAATAGCACCCGGGCCGATTGACGGGAAACGCCCGGAAGCGCACAATCGACGGTAGGTTAAACCTGCCTGAGGGGGCCAAAATGGCTGCCGTCACGTCGCTCAATTTCAATGTGTATGAACAATACACATCGAATACCGATGCCACCGGCACCAGTAGCCAGTCCGGGGCGTTACAGGCCGGCGTGACCGTCGGCACCGACGACGATTCGAAATATGGCTCCGCCATCATTCTCGACGTCAGGCAGGCCCCCGCCTCCCAAAAGCTCGCAGCCGGCCTCAAGGCGGTCAATACATTGACCCAGGTCGCGAATTACGCGCGGACCCAGGCGCCGAAAGATGCCGCCGCCGGTCGGCTGGCCCAGGCGATCGAGTCCTTGCGCGCGATCAACCTAGTCGGCGGCGGCATCCGCGCCGTGCAGGAGGTCGTGCGCATCGCCCAGGAGATCGCCGGCGCGGTGCGCGATCTGGCCGCGGCCGAACAGGCGATCGCGGCCGACGGCGGCGCGTCCGGCGGCGCCGACGGTGCCAGCGCCGGCGCCGCCGCGGCGGCCGCGGTCAGCGCCGCCCTCAGCGGATCGTCGGGCACAGCGACACCGAGCAGCGAATCTTCGGCCTCGGCGACAGCCGACCCGACCGCCGATCCCAGCGGCACCGCCGCGTCGACCGGGATCGAGGCCGGCTATTCCGGCACGGCCGGCGCCGGGGTGACCGGACTGATCGCCGGCGCCGCCGACCTCGGCAGCGGTCCCGGCGCCCGTCAGAAGGCCGCGTCCGATCTGGCCCAGGCGGTGGTCGCCCAGTTGCAGGCGACCGGCCTGCCGGTCGATGGCGCGAACCTGGTGGGCGCGCTGCAGGACCTGATCACCAATCCCGTGCTGGGCGCCCAGGAATTGCAGACGAGCGCGCGGCAGGCGGGGCTGACCGTCACGGTCGCGACTTCGCTCGACGTCGAGAACACGCTGACCGATCCACGCGATGCGGCCAGTTCGGGCATCGCGGCTGGGGCCGCGGCGACGGCGATCGACGATCCCTATGACGAATTGGTCAGCGACGCGCTCGCGGCCCTGGGCGCGGTCGGCAAAGGCTTGCGGCGGGCCCTGCCGCCGCTGCTGAACTCGCCCGACAAAAAGATCGCGCGCGACGCCCGCAGGGCCCAGGCCCAATTCGCCCAGGCGGTCGCCGACACGCTCAAATCAGCCGCCGACTATTACAGCGCCAAATCCGAGGTCGAGGCCGAAGGCGGCAGCGACGGCACGCCCAGCCCCACGACCCAGGCGGAGATCGACGCGGCCGACGCCGCCGTCAACGGCCCGAGCGCCGGCAACGACCAGGGCGGCACGGTCGATGCCGCAGCCGGCGCCGGCAGCGACGACACGTCGCTCGGCAGTGCCGCTGCGGTCGGCGATGATGGGACCCCGTCGATCGCGCCCGGCTCCGTCGCCGGCACCTCGATCGGCGTTCATGTCAGCGTGAGTATCGAGGTGTAGGCGACGCGCGCCGAAACCTGCTATCCCGGCTTGAGTTTCCTCCGTCGGGGCTCGCGCTTGCATCGTCGTTACGCCCTCCTGCTGATTCTGTTCTCAGCAATCCTGGCCGCCGCGCTCGCCGTCTATGGCCGCTCGTTCGAGCCGTTGTCGGGCGACCTGACGCGGATCGGCTGGCGCAGCGAGAACGACTTCGGCTGGACCGCGCCAAAGGAACATTTCGACCCGCTCGCGGCCGAACTGGGCCGGCTCGACGCCCATTATGACGTGGTCGCGATCGGCGACAGCTTCACCGGCGAATCGCCCTGGCATCCGGGCACGACCTGGCCGCATTACCTGGCACACGACACCGGGCTGAAAGTGGCGATCTTCGACAGCGACGACGACATGGTCGGCCAGTTGCTGGCGAGCGATGGCTTCAAGGCAAACCCGCCGACGGTGGTCATCTACGAGATCGTCGAGCGCAACCTGATCCCGGATCACCGCAGCGCCGCCGGCGATGCCTGCCCCGCGACGCCCGATCCCAAAGTCTCGCTGACGCCCGGACCGGCAACGGCGCGGCCCGTCCCGGTCGTGCGCGACACCGCGCGGGCCTGGACCGACTGGCCGGCCGCCTATGCCGCGGCCTATCTGACCCAGAACCTCCGGCGCTGGCTCATGGGCCATGAGACGACCAATTCGGTGGAACTGGACCTGACGCGCGGCGGCCTGTTCTCCAGCCGGGCCGACCGCGAGCTGCTGGTCTATGGCGAGGATTTCAACAAGCTCGGCTGGACCGAGACGGACTGGCACGGTGCCGCCTGCAACCTGCTGCGCCTGCAGGCGCGGGTCGAGGCCAACGGCAAGACCCTGTTCCTGGCGATGGTGGCGCCGGACAAGCTGACGACCTATGGGCCGTACCTCGCAGCCCAGAAGTTCAGCCACATCTCGCACCTGGATCTGCTGGCCGATTATCCGGCGCTGAACCTGGTGCGGTTCGACCGGGGTTTCGACCCGACAGCGCATGTCGATCTTTATCTGCCGAACGACACCCATTGGTCGACGGCAGGGCACCGGCTGGCCGCCCTGTTGGTGGAACGGCTGCTGGCTGCAAAGGGCGCGTTGCCGCGGAGCCCGGGTCGAAACTAACGATCCTTTCACCGCAGCTATACCCGGACTGTCGATGGCGATTTTGCGCCCGTCCACCCCGTCGCCAGATTCTTGCACTCTGGACAATTAGTTGAAAAATAATATTGTCTTCCCGTATTGCGGGTCGCTACTATAGGCTGAATTTTTCCGACAGCCGAACCGCCTTCAATTGGTGCGGCCGTATAAATCACGCCGAGAGCCGACCTCGAAATTCGCTCGTTCCGGGTCTGGCAGACCTGAAGCATAAGCGGCACGGAGCGCCAAAATGATAAAGAACGGGGCGGAAGAGACATGACGTTCGATCCGAAATATATATCCCGGCGCACCCTGCTGCGCTCCATGACGGCACTCGCCGGCACCGCCGCGCTGATGCCGTGGGCCGTTCGCCGCGCCCGCGCCGCCGTGCCTGACCTGCCGCCGAACTTCGGCCGCGGCCGCACGGTCGCCATCATCGGCGCCGGCGTCGCCGGACTCACGGCCGGCTGGAAACTGGCCAATGCCGGTTTCGCCGTCACCATCTATGAAGCAGACAGCCGCTATGGCGGCCGCAGCCTGACCCCGCGTCCCGTGCGCAAGAAATATCGGGAATGGTGGTTCGACCGGTACAACCCGCGCCGTCTGTTCCCGCAGATGTACGTCTCCGAATATCACGAGACCGGCGACACCCCGGTCCCGCAAACCCAGGTCTGCGAATTCGACGATCCGGACTGGCACCCGGGCAAGGGCGATCCGACCGACCTGTGGCTCAACGCCGGCCCGGGACGGATCCCCAGCGACCACGTGTCCCTGATCGATCTCTGCATGGAGATCGGCGTCGCGCTGGAGCCCTATATTTTCCAGTCCAACTACAATCTGCTGCAAAGCGAGACATTCCGTGACGGCAAACCGATCGCCTATAATCAGGTCAACTACAGCTTGAAAGGCCAGGTCGCCGAGTTGCTGGCACAGCAGGTTCTGACCGAACCGGACTCGGACCACCGCAAGAAAATGCTGAACATGCTGCAGCAGTTCGGCGATCTCGGCACCGACGGAAAATACACGTTCAACGGATCGTCCCGCGTCGGCTATGTGAATGGCGACTTCCCGGGTGGCTGGCGCACGCCGGGCACGCTCAACAAGACCGTGCCGCTCGACGAGACGCTCGATTCCGGCTTTGTCGGCGAGGGCAACCCGGAGCTCAGCCCCGGGTCCTACCTGTTCAATGCCGATAATGTCGACTGGCAAAATTCGCTGATGCAGCCGATCGGCGGCATGGACCGGGTCTGGCAGCGTCTGCTGGTGCAAAAGGTGCCGGCGTCTTCCGTTCGCCTGCGCGCCAACGATCCTCGCGCGGCCTCGCTCGGACACGGCAAAATCCGCTATCTCGGCGACCTGGTCCTGCTGAATCACCAGGTCATAGGCATCTACGACGATCCCGACAAAGACAAGATCCACGTCGATCTGGCATACAAGGATCCGACGACCGGCAAGGTGGCGAAATACCGCGACACCGCCGATTTCTGCTTTTCCAGCATGGCGCCGAACCTGCTGGCGACGCTGCCCTCCAGCCTCGATGCCGAGTTCAAGTCGTGGCTCGCCCAGGTCGAACAGACTCCGGCCATCAAGGTCGGCTGGCAGACGAAGTCCCGCTTCTGGCAGACCGAGAATCACATCTACGGCGGCATCAGCTGGACCACCGATATCATCGGCCAAATCTGGTATCCGTCCGAGGATTTCAATGCCCATACCGGGGTGTTGACCGGCGCCTACAACCGCGGCCCGCTCGCGGTGGAATTCGGCAAGCTCGACCAGGCGCAGCGTCTGGCCACGGCGCTGAAGGGCGGCGAGAAGCTGCATCCGGGCTTCGCGAAAAAGGTGTATGCCGACAAAGGGCTCACCATCGCCTGGCAGTACATGCCGTTTCAGGTTGGCGGCTGGGCCAGCGATACGGCCAGCACCCAGCCGGAGGTCTACCAGCACATCACCGACCTTCCGCGCGGACGGCTGTATCTGGCCGGCGATGCGTGGAGCTACCTGCCGGGCTGGCAAGAGGGCGCCATCACCTCGGTTTACGCGGCGATCAAATCGCTGCAGGAGCACCATGCATAGGGTCGGCCCGGCGGGAAGACAGGCGGTCCGTTCGTCCTGAAACCGCTGGGGCGATAAACCCTACTCCCGTCGCGCATCATACGCGTCCCGCGCCGCCACGATCGTCGGGCGGTGTTCGATCGCCCATGCGCCCAAGCCCTGCAGCATCGTGATCAACGTCTGGCCCAGGTCGGTCAGCGCATAATCCACCCGCGGCGGCACGGTCGGGAACACCGTGCGCGTCACCAACCCGTCCCGTTCCAGCCCGCGCAACGTCAGGGTCAGCATGCGCTGCGAGATGCCATCGACCGCGCGCTTCAGCGCGTTGAAGCGCATCGGCCCGTCGGCCAGCAGGCGCACGACGAACACGGTCCATTTGTCGCCCACCCGGGCCAGCACGTCGCCGATCAGTTGGCAGGTGGTAGGCTCATGTTTGTTCCCGAGGTTCAAGAATGTGCCTCCTTGCAGGTTTCCGGACCAGTCATCAATTTAGCCTCAGTTACTAAATGTGACTATCGACAACCCTTGTCAACGAGGCACTGCCCCATGAGCCAAATCCTTCTCGTCACGACCAGCCCGCGCGGTCTGGACTCCTATTCGAACCAGATCGCCCAGGCGCTGATCGCCAAGCTGCAGGCCGCCACGCCCCGCGCGACGCTCGTCACCCGCGATTTCGCCGCAGCACCGCTGCCGCATGTCGGCGAGGATTATGTCGTCGGCCGCATGCTGCCGGTCGAGCAGCGCACGGCCGCCCAGGCGAACGCGGTCGCGCTGTCGGACACGGTGATCGCCGAGCTGCTGGCCAGCGACACGATCGTGATCGCCTCGCCGATGTATAATTTCGGCGTGCCCTCGACGCTCAAGGCCTGGATCGACCATCTGGCGCGTGCCGGCCATACCTTCAGCTATGGCGCCACCGGGCCCGAAGGCCTGGTCAAGGGCAAGAAGGTCTATCTGGTCCAGGCGCGCGGCGGCGTCTATTCGGAAGGCCCGATGGGCGGCTATAATTTCCAGGAGCCGTACCTGAAGGCGGTGCTGGGCTTCCTCGGCATGACCGAGGTCGAGACCATTCTGGTCGAAGGCATCGCCTTTGGGCCGGAAGCGACCGAGAAGGCGCTCAACGGCGCGCTCGGCAAGGTCGCCGCCCTGGCCGCGTGATGAAGCGGCGAGCCCGGCCGATGCCGGGCTCGCCGATCATTTGTCTAGACCGGAACGACCTGGGTCCAGCCATGGGCGTCGTTGGTCAGGCCATACTGGATGCCGACGATCGCGTCATAGAGCTTCCGGGTGAGATCACCGGTCTTGCCGCCATTGATCAGGATCTTCCGGCCCTGGTAGCCGAGTTCGCCGACCGGCGAGACCACGGCGGCGGTGCCGGTGCCCCACATTTCCTGGAGCGTGCCGGCCGCGGCCGCTTCCAGCACCTCGTCGATCGAGATCTGGCGCTCGGACACCGTCAGGCCCCAGTCGCGCATCAGGGTCAGGATCGAATCGCGGGTGACGCCGGCCAGGATCGAGCCGTTCAAGGGCGGCGTCACGATCTCGTCGCCGATCTTGACCATGATGTTCATGGTGCCGACCTCGTCCAGATACTTGTGGTGCACGCCGTCGAGCCACAGCACCTGGGTATAGCCCGCCTTCTTCGCGACCTCGGCGCCATAGAGGCTGGCGGCGTAATTGGCGGCGGTCTTGGCCGCACCGGTACCGCCGGGCACCGCGCGGACATATTCGTCGGTCGCCAGGATCTTCACCGGGTTCATGCCCTCGGCATAATAGGGTCCGACCGGCGACAGGATCAGGTAATAGCTGTAGCGCTTCGACGGGCGCACGCCGAGGAACGCCTCGGACGCGAACACGAACGGGCGCAGATAGAGCGACGTGCCGGGCTTCGACGGGACCCACGCCTGGTCGACCTTGATCAGCGCGTCGAACGAGGCCAGTACGGTCTCGACGTCGAGCGGCGGAATGCACAGGCGCTCGCACGAGATGTTCAGCCGCTCGGCATGCTTGCGCGGGCGGAACAGGCGGATCGCGCCGTCCTTGCTGCGATAGGCCTTGGAGCCGTCGAACACGGCCTGGGCGTAATGCAGCACCGAGGCGGCCGGGTCCATCTGGAACGGCGCGTAGGGTACGATGCGCGGATCGTGCCAGCCCTGGCCCTCGTCATAGTCCATGACGAACATATGGTCGGTGAACACCGTGCCGAAACTCAGGCTGTCGTCCGACGGGCGCGGCTTCGGCTGGGTGGTACGGGTGATGGCGAAATCGGTCATGGACGTGCGGTCTCCTGGTCCCCGGATGTCGAGCGCCGGCATCTCTTCTTGGCCGTTCCATACCATCATGGCATCGACCGCGCGAGATGGGGGTTGATCTTCGCTCAATCCGGCATCGACAGTTTGGCGGGGGTGATAGACGGCATCAATCCCAACCCTTGGTCCCAATAGGGCTCCTTGCCGATCCGTTCGGCGAGGAAGTCGGTGAACAGCCGCACGCGCTGGGCCAGATGGCGCGTCGGCGGATAGACCGCATGGATCGCCGCCTCCTTGGTCGGCCAGTCACCCAGCAGCCGGACCAGCTTGCCGGCGGCGATGTGGCAGCCGACCAGGAAACTGGGCAACAGGCCGATGCCATGGCCGGCCAGCATCGAATTCAGGATCAGATCGCCGTTGTTGGTGACCAAGCGCCCGCGGACATTGATCGGCACCCACTCGCCCTCGATCAGGAACGGCCAGGAGTCCGGCCGGTGCGCGCCGGAATAGAGCATGCATTCATGCTGCTCCAGATCCTCCGGCCGATCCGGCGTGCCGTGGCGATCTAGATAATCCTGCGTGGCGCAGCAGACCTGGTGCGACGGCGCCAGGCGCCGGGCGATCAGCGAGCTGTCCGGCAGGCGGCCGATCCGGAGCGCCATGTCCCAGCCGCCGCCGATCAGGTCCAGATGGCGATCGTCGAGATCGATATGGACCTCGAGCGACGGGTGCGCCGCCATGAAATCGAAGATCGCCGGCTGCAGATGCAGCAGCGCGAAGCTGAGCGGCGCCGCGATGCGCAAGGCGCCGCGCAGCTCGGTGCCATGGCGCGTCGCCCGCTCCTCCGCCTCGCTCGCCTCGGCCAACGCGCGTTCCGCACCGGCGAGGAAGCCTGTCCCCGCCTCGGTCAGCGACAGGCGCCGGGTCGTGCGGTTGATCAGCCGCACGCCGAGGCGCGCCTCCAGGTCGGCCACCCGCTGGCTGACGATGGATTTCGACAGGCCGAGCCGCTGGGCCGCGGCCGTGAAACTCTGCGCCTCCGCCGTGCGGACGAAGGCCTGCATCTCTTCGAAGCGCCCCATGATTGGACCCATCTACCGAACAGTGTGTTCCTGAACCGCCGGATTATCCGGAATTCAACAACAGACTACCTTCAGCTCGACGATTTTCCCATCGCCGTTTCAGGAGCGCGATCATGAGCAAAGTTCTGGTTCTCTATTACAGCAGCTATGGCCATATCGAGACCATGGCCGACGCCATCGCCGACGGCGCCCGGTCGGTCGCCGGCACGACGGTCGAGGTGAAGCGCGTGCCCGAGATCATGTCGCCCGAAGCGACCGCCGCCGCGCATTTCAAGACCGAGCAGAAGGCGCCGATCGCCACGGTCGACGAGTTGGCCGGCTATGACGCGATCATCTTCGGCACGCCGACCCGGTTCGGCAACATGGCGTCCCAGATGCGCAGCTTCCTCGACCAGACCGGCGGGCTGTGGATGAAGGGCGCGTTGATCGGCAAGGTTGGCAGCGTGTTCGTCTCGACCGCCAGCCAGCATGGCGGCCAGGAGACCACCATCACCTCGTTCCACTCCACCCTGCTGCATCACGGCATGATCGTGGTCGGCGTGCCCTATTCCGAACAGCGCCTGCTCGACAACAGCCAGGTCAGCGGCGGCTCGCCCTATGGCGCTTCGACCATCGCCAACGGCGACGGCTCGCGCCAGCCGAGCGAGAACGAGCTGGCGATCGCCCGCTTCCAGGGCAGCCATGTCGCCAAGATCGCGGCCAAGCTGGCGGTCTGACGCAACGAGCGGCCGGGATCTCCGGATCCCGGCCGCAGCTATTTAGCCGCGACCGGGCGGCCGACCAGGGCGCCGAGATCGATCATCGACGCCATCGCCTCATAGCCGGCCCGGTTCGGATGCAGTTTTTCGCCCGGGCCCCCGGTCGTGCTCTCCGGCACGAATTCCGCCTTCATCTGACCCGTCGCTGGATCCAGCGTCGCGCGCTCGAAATCCGCGACGCCGTCGAACAGGCCGCCGCTGCGGATGAAATCGTTGTAAGCCTTGCGCTTGGCATCCTGGTCGGCATCGCCATGGCCGGCCCCGGTGCTGCCGAGCGCCGTCGTCAGCGTCGCGCCGATGATTCGCACGCCCGGAAACTTCGCGCGGATGCGGGCGACGCCGCGCTTCACGCCATCGATGACCGCCTCGGTCGAGGCGTTGCCGTTCCGGCTGAAGTCGTTGATGCCTTCGAGCCAGATGACCGCGGTGACGCCGGACAGGCCGAGCAGATCGCGATCGAGCCGGTCGAGCGCCGACGGCCCGCCGGCATAGGGCTTCTGCGGCGAATAATCCGCCGGCCCGATCACCTGGTTGCCGCCGATGCCGGCATTGGCGATCGCGACGGTCCGGATGCCCTGAGCGTGCAGCCGCTGCAGCAGCACGTCGGGCCAGCGATCGTCGCCGTTCAGGGTCGAAGCCGTGCCGTCCGTGATCGAATCGCCGAAGGCGACGACCATGTGGGTGTCCGGTGCCGACGCCATGTCGACCGCGTCGAGGAAATACCAGGACGCGGTGCTGAACGGAAAATCGAGTACGCCGTCCGACGCCCCCTTCGACCCCGCGCCCGGCGGGGTGAGATAGGAGCTCGTGAGCGCCTTGGCGTGCCAGGTCATTGGGCCGCTGTCGCCGACCACATGCAGGCTGACCGCCAGCCGGCGCCCGACCAGATCGGTATCCGGCTCGTGATGCGCGAAGGGAAGCGAGATCGGATCGCTCCAGACCCATTGGCCCGGCGCCACGGTCACCGCGGGCTTGCCCTTGAACGTCACCGGACGATTGCTGCCCGGCACCAGGACCGAGCCGGTCTGCTGCAGTCCCGCATAGACGCCGTCGAACGTCACCGGCTGCGTGCCGAAGGCATTGGACAGGCGCAGCCGCGCCTGCTTGCCCCACAGGCTGGGCCGGACCATCAGGCGGAAGGTCTGATCGTGGGCACCCCGTTCCGGCACCGGCAGGGCGAAGCGCAGGTCCGGCTGGGCCGAGGGATTGCCGACCGGGTACGGCCCCTGGACAGAGCCTGACCAGACAGTCACCCAATGCGGCATTTGTACGGCTCCGGCGGGGGCGATGCTCCAGAAGGCAAGCCCGAGAACGAACAGGAAGCGCTGGAAGCGCATGAGACTTTCCTCCCCTTCCGGCGCCGCGGCTTTCGTGCCGTTTCGATCTTGGCCGGATAGATCCTTCGGTATCATAGGATCGGCGGCGACGCCAAATCCACAAAACAACAAAATTAAATTGTTTATATAGCGCTTGACGTCCCGCCAACCACCGTCTAGTTTTGTCCCACAGCGCCGATTTGAGCAACAGCTTGCGGGCGCTTTACAAATGCAGCTAAAGCGAGGCGTCACAACCGCCCCGGCAACAGCTGCGGCGGTTTTTTGTCGCCGCGGAGGACCCTGTCCCCCCGACACCGAAAGACCGTCCGTCCTTTGACTTGAGGCAGGATGCGCGTCATGACCGGTTTTTCCACGTTCCTTCGCCGTACCATCGCCGCCACGGCCGTTCTGGCCGCCTTCGCCGGCATGGCCAAGGCCGCCGAGCCGCTCGAAGTCCGGCTCGATTATGCCTATTACAATCCGGTCAGCCTGGTGCTGAAGGACAAGCATTGGGTCGAGGATGCGCTCGGCCCCGACGTGCATGTCACCTGGGTGCTGAGCGCCGGCAGCAACAAGGCGCTGGAATTCCTCAATGCCCAGAGCCTGGATTTCGGCTCGACCGCCGGATCGGCGGCCTTGCTCGGCCGGGCCAACGGCAATCCGATCAAGGCGGTCTATGTCTTTTCCAAGCCGGAATGGACCGCGCTGGTCACGACCGCCACTTCACCAATCCAGAGCGTCGCCGACCTGAAGGGCAAGCGCATCGCCGTCACGCGCGGCACCGATCCGCATATCTTCCTGCTGCGCGCGCTGGCCGAGAACGGGCTCGGCGAGCATGACGTCAAGATCGTCCCGCTGCAGCATGCCGACGGCCGCCTGGCGCTGGAGCGCGGCGACGTCGATGCCTGGTCGGGCTTGGACCCGTTCATGGCCCAGGCCGAGTTGGAAAGCCACGACCGGCTGTTCTTCCGCCAGGCCGACCTCAATACCTACGGCATCCTCGACGTGCGCGAGGCGTTCCTCGCGGCCCATCCCGACGTGGTCGAGAAGGTCATCGCCGCCTATGAGCGCGGCCGCCATTGGTCGCTCGAGCACAGGACCGAGCTGGCCCAGACGCTGGCCGCCGCGTCCAAGCTCTCGCCCGAGGTCGCCGCACGTCAGCTCGAGCGGACCGATCTGTCGTCGCCGGCGCTGGGCGATGGCCCGCGCAAATCGATCGCGGCCGCTGCCGGCGTGCTGAAGTCGAGCGGCGTGGTCGATGCCTCGGTCGATCTGGACCAGGTGCTGGCGCAATTGTTCGAGCCCCGCTTCACCCAGAAATACGCGAGCGCGCAATGACCGATCTGGCCTATCTGCCACGCCTGGGCGGTGCCGCGCGAAAAGCCCATGCGCTGCCCCCCTCCCTGCTCGGCTGGATCCTGCCGCTGGTGTTGGTGGGGGTATGGGAGGCGGCGGCCCACGCGGGTCTGGTCGCGTCGAACCATCTGCCGGCGCCCAGCATCGTGGCCGTGACGATCCTGCGCCTGGCCCAGAGCGGCGATCTCGCGATCCATCTGGCGGCGACGCTCGGCCGGCTCGGCCTGGGCTTCCTGCTCGGCGCCGCCGCGGGCACGGTCGTGGGCGCGCTGACCGGCGCGTCGCGGCCCCTGCGTCTGCTGGTCGATCCGTTGATCCAGGGCCTGCGCAGCGTGCCATCGATCGCGTGGGTCCCGCTGTTCATCCTGTGGCTCGGCATCTTCGAAAGCTCGAAAGTGGGTTTGATCGCGGTCGGCGTGTTCTTCCCGGTCTATCTCAATTTGATGAGCGGCATCGCCGGCGTCGATCGCAAGCTGATCGAGGTCGGGCGCGCCCATCGCCTGTCGCATCTGGACCTGATCCGGCGCGTGCTGCTGCCGGCGGCCCTGCCCGCCTATTTCGTGGGATTGCGCGGCGGCCTCGGTCTCGGCTGGATGTTCGTCGCCGCGGCCGAACTGATGGGGGCCAGCGAGGGCCTGGGCTTCCTGCTGGTCGACGGCCAGCAGACCGGTCGGCCGGCGATCGTGATCGCCGCCATTCTGCTGTTCGCGCTGCTGGGCAAGCTCAGCGACATCGCGCTGGCCAGGATCGGCCAGGCGCTGACCGCCTGGCAGGATACGGAGGCTTCGCGATGAGTGCGCTCTTGGAAATTCGCGGGTTGGCGAAGCGCTACGACGAAAGGCTGGTGCTGGGTCCGCTGCATCTGGCGTTCGAGACCGGCGAGACCGTCGCCGTGATCGGCCGCAGCGGCTGCGGCAAGAGCACGCTGTTGCGCCTGGTCGCCGGACTGGATCGGCCCAGCGCCGGCAGCGTCACGCTCGCCGGCCAGCCGATCCGGCCGGACGATGTCGCCATCGTGTTCCAGGAGCCCAGGCTGATGCCGTGGCTGTCGGTCGCGGACAATGTCGGCTTCGGCCTGAGCCATCTGCCCCGGCACGAACGGGCCGACGCGGTCGCCGAGGCGCTCGACGTGGTGGGCTTAGGCGAGGCCGCGACGAAATTGCCCAAGCAGCTATCCGGCGGCATGGCCCAGCGGACCGCTTTGGCCCGCGCGCTGGCGGTCCGGCCGAAACTTTTGCTGCTCGACGAGCCGTTCAGTGCGCTCGACCCCTTGACCCGGGCGGGGTTGCAGAACCACCTGGGCTTGGTGCGCGACCATTATGGGCCGACCGTCTTGCTGATTACCCACGACATGGACGAGGCGCTGGTGCTGGCCGACCGGATCGTGGTTCTGGATGGTCCGCCCGGCCGAATCGTGGCCGAATTCGTGCCGCGCCTGGCCCCCGGCCTCAAGCGCACCGCACCTGCCTTCCAGCGCTGGAAGGACCGTCTGATCGACGTGCTCGGGCCCGCCGGGACCCCGACCGGCACGCTCACCAAACTCGAGGATCACCGCCATGCAGTCTGACACCCTTCGCGCGCTCCAGGCCCCCTTGAAGGCACAATACAAGGACGACGCGGCGGCAGCGCTGATCACGCTGAAGGCCTCGGGCGATCTGGACGGACCGGGCATCACCTGCAAGGTCGACACCGGGCGTGCGATGGTCGAGGCCGGCCTGCATCCCGCGACCGGCGGCGACGGGCTGTCGGCCTGTTCGGGCGACATGCTGCTGGAGGCGCTGGTCGCCTGTGCCGGCGTCACGCTGCGCGCGGTCGCCACCGCGCTCAACATCACGCTGCGCGGCGGCACGGTGCGGGCCGAGGGCGATCTGGATTTCCGCGGCACGCTCGGCGTCGACAAGGCGGCACCGGTCGGATTCAAGGCGATCCGCCTGGGCTTCGACCTGGATACGGATGCCGGTGTCGAAGAATTGAAGACGCTGCTGAAACTGACCGAGCGTTACTGCGTTATCTACCAAACGCTGACGACGCCGCCCCAGATCGCGGTGACGCTCGACGCGGCCATATCCAAGACCGAGGGGGAACCAGCCTATGCGTCCTTATGAGAGCGCCGGCGTCGAGCCCGATTTTCGCGACCTTTTGGCCGATCCGGTGCTGCATGCCGTCATGCGGCGGGACGGCATCAACGAGGATACGATCCGCGCGGTCGTGCGCGCCGCCCAGATCCGCCTGGGCCTGGTGACGCCATGCGAGCTGGTCGCGGGCGAGGAGCCAGGGCTGCCGGGTGGGCGAATGCCGGCGATTTCCGGCGGACGCGACGGCGCCGGTCATTGGCCTGGCGCCGGACGATGTCATCCGAACGGACCGCTCCGCCTGAAATGCGCGTGAGCGTCGCCTGAAACAGGACCGGCGCCGGGAGAGATCCCCGGCGCCGGTTTGGTTTCAGCCCCGGAGCATGCCGACCAGCACCCGGTCCTTGCGCACGAAATGGTGGTAAAGCGCCGCCGCGGCATGCAGGCCGATGACGATCAGCAGGGCGTAGGCGATCAGGCCGTGCAGGTTGCCCAGCGTCCGGCTCAATTGCTTGTCCGGCCCGATCAGCCAGGGCAATTGGACCAGGAAGAAGAGATTGATCGGCTTCGTCCCGGCGCTGGACCAGAGCCAACCCACCAGCGGCTGTGCCAGCAGCAGCCCATAAAGCGCGACATGCGAGGCGCGCGCACCCAGCTTCTGCCAAGCGGGCAGATCGGCCGGGAGCGCCGGGACGCCGGCCGTGAAGCGCCAGATCAGCCGCAGGACCGTCAGCACCAGCACCGTGATGCCGAAGGATTTATGCAGTTGGAGCGCCGAACCGCGCATCGCCTGCGGCAGATCCTCGATCGACCAGGCAATCGCGAACAAGGCCACGATTAGCGCCAAGGTCAGCCAGTGCACCCATCGACTGAAGGCGCTATAGGAAGCGTGCAATTCATCCCGCATCGTCATCATCTGCCTTCCATGAGAATTTCCAGCTTGAAACGCATCCGGCCCGACCGTCCGTCCCGTGGGTATGCCGCATGATCATGACGATCATCGGCGGCATCAGCGCCTGCGCCTGGTTTTATCTGTTGTTCGCCCGCGGCCTGTTCTGGCGGGTCGCCGAAGCCCCGGCCGCGACGGGTCCCCTGACGAACGCCAGAGTGACCGTGGTGATCCCGGCGCGCAACGAGGCCGCGGGCATCGCCGGCACCGTGACTTCGCTGCTGTCCCAGGATCATCCGGGGCCGATCGGCATCGTGTTGGTCGACGATCATTCGACCGACGGGACCGCCGAGCTGGCGCGCGCCGCCGCGCGGGCGCTGGGTGCCGAAGACCGGCTCGACATCATCGCGGCGCGCGACCTGCCCGCCGGCTGGACCGGCAAGCTGTGGGCGGTCAGCGAAGGGCTGGACCGCGCGCGTGCCACCACGCCGGATTTCATTCTGCTGACCGACGCCGATATCACCCATGCTCCCGACAATGTCTCGACCCTGGTGCGCCGGGCGCTGGCCGACGATCTCGACCTCACCTCGCTGATGGTGCGACTGTCGACCGAGACTCTGACGGAGAAGGCGCTTATTCCCGCCTTCGTGTTTTTCTTCTTCATGCTCTACCCGCCGCGCTGGGCCGCGAACCCGCGTTCGAGGCTGGCTGCCGCCGCCGGCGGCTGCATGCTCGTGCGCCCGGCGGCGCTGGAAAAGATTGGTGGCATCGCGGCGATCCGCGGCGCGCTGATCGACGACTGCTCGCTGGCGGCCGCGATCAAGCATGCCGGCGGCCGCATCCATCTGGCCCCGTCCCGCACGACGATTTCGAGCCGGGTCTATGGCTCGGCCGGCGAGATCTGGTCGATGATCGCGCGCACGGCCTTCACCCAGCTGCATTATTCGGCGCTGCTGCTGATCGGCACGGTGCTGGGCCTGGCCGTGACCTATCTGGCGCCGCCGCTGCTGGCCCTGTTCGCACACGGCCCGGCCGCTTGGCTCGGCCTCGGCGCCTGGATCGCGATGGCGGCCTGTTTCCTGCCGACGGTACGGCTCTACGGCCGCCATCCGGCCTGGGCCTTCGCCCTGCCCGCCATCGCGGCGTTCTATTCGACCGCCACCATCGGCAGTGCCGTCAATTATTGGCGCGGCAAGGGCGGCCAATGGAAGGGCCGCTCGCAGGCTATACGCTAACCCCCCGGATCAGCAGATCTGCGCCCAGCACCAGCAGACCGAGAAAGAAGCAGCGCCGGAACATCTCGGGCTGGACCCGCAGCCGGACCCATTGGCCGATGGCCATGCCGGCGAGCGCCGGAATGATCGCGAGCGCCGACTGGCCCAGCGTGGCGCTCCCGAACGCCCCGTCATGGGCGAGGCCGGCAGCGAGCGCCAGAGTCGAGACGGTAAAGGACAGTCCCAGCGCCTGAATCAGATCCTCCTTGTCGAAGCCCAGCGCCTGGATAAACGGCACGGCCGGCAGCACGAACACGCCGGTCGCCGCCGTCACCAGCCCCGTCGCGAGGCCGATGACCGGCAACAGCGGCCACTCCCAGCGAGGCGGCGCCCGCAGCTGCAGCCGCGTTATACCAATCGCCTAAATTGTTGACACGTTCGCCCAAGGGCGGGTCGTGATAGAGGCGATTCGCTCTGGGGTTTTGATGAGGCTGTTCCAGTCGTGACA